>ENA-ORCP01000597-ORCP01000597.1-human-gut-metagenome-genome-assembly--contig:-NODE-597-length-32255-cov-17.628939_pt1 | contig 32255 bp, 26 predicted proteins | sample MGYA00242990_ERZ507991 | MGnify/ENA primary metagenome ERZ507991 (study PRJEB26167, sample SAMN06115496) | human gut metagenome | host: Homo sapiens | place: China:Henan | collected 2015-05-07... | reverse complement strand
GCCAAATACCTTTGCTCTCATATCGACATGCAGCTCCGCTCGAGATGACAATGCGGAGAACGGCTTACTGTTATTTTGGGCAATTTTCTGAATCTATAAACGAAGCGGAAAAGGGACTGTGAAGAAATAATTAAACATTTTTTCACAGCCCCTACGTTACGGGACTCACCTTCGTGCCACAAATGGTGCATGACGAAGAGCTAAAGCCCCTTTCCGGAAGAAAACAGCTATACACTGCGGCGAAGCCGCCTCCACAACCCTCAGCCCCGCAGGGGCTGTCAAACATAAGAACCTTTCGGACCCTCGGGCCCTTCGGGCCCGTCCACCTTCCCCTCTGAACCCTTTGAACCTTTTGAACCATTTGAACCCTCACGCCCGCAGGGCGTGTCCATTACGTGTCCATTATATAAAAGAGGTGCATACTATGTTAGACAAAATCAAGGAACACAAAAAGGCCTCTGTCCTTGCAGCCCTTCTTCTTGTGCTGATACTGGGATTTGGACTGTACCAGTACAGAAACCACAAAGCGGCGGAGGAGGCTGGGCGGCAGCTGGTGCTGTATGGCAATGTGGACCTTCGGGAGGTGTCCCTTGCTTTTAAGAACAGTGACCGTATTTCCGATATCCTTGTGGAGGAAGGGGATGCGGTGACGAAGGGACAGGTGCTGGCGAAGCTGGATACGGCGGACCTGGAGCACCGCATGGATATTACCCGTTCCCAGATCGACGCCCAGCAGGCGGTGGTGGATAAGCTCCACAACGGCACCAGGGCAGAGGATTTGCGGAGTGCCGAGGCGAAGGTGAAGGAAGCCCGGGCAGAGAAGGATTTTCTGGCCTCCGATTTCCAGAGAAAGCAGGATGCCTTCGAGGCTTCCGGCGGGAAGTCCGTGAGCCGCCAGGTCCTTGAGGATGCGAGGACGAAGCTCAACGTGGCAGAAGCCAAAGTGAATGAAGCGGAGGAAGCGCAGAATCTGGCGGTGGCAGGTCCCCGGAGTGAAGATGTGGCTGCCGGGGAAGCCCAGCTGGATGCGCTGCAGAATACACTGAAGCAGGAAGAATACACCCTGTCCCAGTCGGAGCTTATTGCGCCCCAGGACGGCGTGGTCCGTTCCCGCTTAATGGAGGTGGGGGACATGGCTTCTCCCCAGAAGCCGGTGTTCCGTATTTCCCTGAATACGAAGAAATGGGTGCGGGTGTATGTGAAGGAAGGAGACCTTGGCAAAATCCATGAAGGCATGGATGCAGAGGTCTATACGGACAGCGATTCGAAGAGTCCGGTGAAGGGGCAGATCGGCTATATTTCCTCCACCGCCGAATTTACGCCGAAAAATGTGGAAACTTCGGAGCTCCGCACGGCCCTTCTTTATGAGGTGCGGGTATATGTGAGAGACCCGGAAAATAAACTTCGCATGGGCATGCCGGCTACGGTAAAAATCGGACTGTAAAGGGTGATGACATTGGATGAATGGGTAATCAGGGCCGTTGATTTGTACAAGGCCTTTGAAATCAGGAAGGGACAGCTGCTTCCTGCCCTGGACCATCTGTCCCTTTCCGTGAGAAAGGGGGAGCTTACGGCGGTCATCGGTCCCGACGGCGCCGGAAAGACCACCCTCATGCGGCTCATTGCAGGCCTCATGGTGCCCACCTCCGGCAGCCTTTCTGTACTGGGCCTTGATAGCGTGAAGGATGCGCAGGAAATCCAGAGCTGTATTTCCTACATGCCCCAGAAGTTCGGCCTCTATGAGGATTTGACGGTTTCGGAAAATATGAATCTTTACGCCGACCTTCACGGTGTGCCGAAGGAAACGCGGCCTGCCCGTTTCCAAAAACTTCTGGAAATGATGGGACTGGAGCGTTTCACCGGACGATTTGCAGGAAAGCTTTCCGGCGGCATGAAGCAGAAGCTGGGCCTGGCGTGCACCCTGGTCCGTTCGCCGGACCTGCTCCTTCTGGACGAACCGACGGTGGGGGTGGATCCTCTGTCCAGAAGGGAGCTCTGGGAAATCCTGAAGGAGTTCGTGAAGGAAGAGCATCTTTCCATCTTCGTAAGCACCGCCTATATGAATGAAGCGGAAATGTGCCGTCATGTGTTCGTGCTGAACCAGGGCCATATTCTGGCGGACGGGACGCCGGAAGACCTGCGCCGCATGGGCGAGGGCCGCACCTATCGGGTGATGCCGGAGGAAGGGGTGCCCACCCGGATTCTGCAGGCCCATCTTCTGGACGATGATGAACATGTGGTGGATGCCGTGCCCCGGGGCGGGGAGGTTCATTTCATTGCCCGTGAAAGGGGAATGAAAATCCCCTATTTAGAAGAGAAGGGACTTACGGCAGTGGAAGATACGCCCCGGCTGGAAGATGGCTTCATGATACTCCTTCGGAAGGCGGAGTCTTCTGTGCTGAAGGCTTCGCCGGAAAGCGAAAGGGCCCTGGACGCAGGGGGCCGGCCGTCGGAAGAAGTAAATATCCAGGTGAAAAATCTGGTGAAGAAGTTCGGAGACTTCACGGCAGTGGCCAATACGTCCTTTGAGGTGCACAAGGGAGAAATCTTCGGCCTGCTGGGGCCAAACGGCGCCGGAAAGACCACCACTTTTAAAATGCTCTGCGGCTTACTTCCGGAAACCAGCGGATTTCTTTCCGTGGCGGGAGTGGATTTAAGAAAGGCCAGGACCAGGGCTCGTGCCAATATCGGCTATGTGGCCCAGAAATTTTCTCTCTACAGCCACATGACGGTACGGGAAAATCTCAATTTCTTCGGCGGCATTTACGGTTTGACGCCGAGCCGGAAGAAAAAGCGGATAGAAGAAGTGGTGAAGGAATTTTATCTGGAGGACAGGATGGACATGAAGGCGGGAGACCTGCCGGGTGGCTATAAGCAGCGCCTGTCCATGGCCTGCGCCCTCATTCATGAGCCGAAGATTCTATTTCTGGATGAACCCACCTCCGGCATCGATCCCCTGGCAAGGCGCAATTTCTGGCGGCAGATTACCACTTTGGCCGCCAGGGGCACCACCATCATTATTACCACCCATTTCATGGAGGAAGCGGAGTACTGCGACCGATTCATGATACAGGACAATGGCCAGCTCCTGGCCATCGGCAGTCCGTCGGAAATCCGGAAAAAGCTCCATGAGCCTCGGGCGGATATGGATGATATTTTCATTAAGATCGTAGATGAAGCCAGAAAGAAAGGAGAGAAAAATCCATGGAAGGATTCTGCCGGCGCATGAAGGCGCTGATTTACAAGGAATTTCTCCAGCTGGGAAGAGACTCCAGTTCCCTCCTTCTGGGCATCGTTCTCCCCATTATTCTTATCCTTATCATCGGCTATGGCATATCGCTGGATGTGAAAAATGTGCCCTGTGCCGTGGTGCTGGAGGATGCGTCTCCCAAGGCCCAGGATGCGGTGAGCTTTTTGAACGGCTCCGATTATTTTTCGCCCCGCTATGTGACAAGCATGGCGGAAGCGGAAAGGGAGCTGCTTGACCGGGATGTGAATGTAATTATTGATATACCGCCCGATTTCACATCCTCCCTCTACGAAGGGCGGGCGAAGGTGCAGGTCATCATGGATGGCGTGGAAACGGCCACCGCCATGAGCACCGGCTCCTATGTGGAAAGCTCCCTCTCCGCCTGGATGGCTAAAGAAGGCTTTACCGGCGGCGGTATTTCCATTGTTTCCCGCATGTGGTTCAACGATGCGAACTCCAGTACCTGGTTCTTTATCCCCGGCCTCATTATGCTTATCATGACCATTGTAGGAGTCATGCTCACCTCCGTGGTCATGGCCCGGGAATGGGAGCGGGGTACCTTTGAATCCCTCTTCGTTACCCCTGTAAAGCCTATGGAACTGGTGCTGGCCAAGATGGTGCCCTATTTCTGCGTAGCCCTTCTGGGCATGGGCATCTGCCTGGTGCTGTCCCGCTTTCTCTTTGAAGTGCCCATGGTGGGCTCCCTCATGGCATTGATTCTGATTTCCATGGTGTACCTGCTGGTGGCACTGGGCATAGGCCTTGTGATTTCCGCCGTTACGAAAAGGCAGTTCCTGGCCTGCCAGTTTTCCCTGCTCATCAGCTTCCTGCCCTGCCTGGTGCTGTCGGGCTTCATTTTCGACCTTCGCTCCACGCCGGCCTTCGTGCAGGCGGTGGGACAGGTGCTTCCCTTTTCCCACTACCTTATTTCCATCAGAACCCTATTCCTCTCCGGTACCGACGCAGGGCTTCTCTTGAAGGAGGGAGGGCTTCTCTTCCTGTATGCCCTGTTTTTTGTAAGCGCCGCTTTCGGCATGACGAAGAAGAAGGTGGAATGATGGATGAAATCAGACTCTTCCTGCAGCAGCTCCGGGTCATCTGCGTGAAGGAAATCATGGCCATATGGAACGACCCCGCCACCCGCCGCATCGTGGTGATTCCGGTCATCATTCTGGGCTTCCTCTTCGGCTATGCCGCCAATTACAATCTGGAAGACGCGCCCTATGTGGCGGTGGATGAAAGCAGGAGCTATGCGTCCTCAAGGCTCCTTGCCCGTTTTGACGGCACCGGCCTTTTCCACCGCATCGCCACCCTCCAGAATCCCGATGAAATGGGAACTTACATCACCCGGGGTGACGCGGTGATGGCAGTGGTCATTCCCGCCGATTTTGAGCGGAAACTGGATACGGGAGAAAAGGCGGAAATCCAGCTGATTACGGACGGCAGAAATACCATGACCGCCGGCCTTTCTTCCGCCTACGCCGCCCACATTGTGGGCCGGTTTAATCTGGACCTGGCAGGAAGGGAAAGCCCGGTCACCATTGAAAGCAGGACCTGGTTCAACCCGAACCAGATTACCCGGTGGTTCTTCCTCCCCGGCATTATCGGCCTTCTAAGCTTTGCCCAGGTATTTCTTCTTTCCGGCTTATCCGTGGCCCGGGAAAGGGAGGAGGGCACCTTCGAACAGCTCCTGGTGGCGCCGGTTTCTCCGGCGGTGATTTTGATAGGCAAGGCGGTGCCGCCTATGATTGTGGGCTTCATCCAGTGCACCATCCTCCTCTGTATCAGCTATTTCTGGTTTCAGGTGCCCTTTGCGGGCTCCCTTGTCACTTTTTATACGGCCCTCTTCTTCTATCTGTTGAGCTCCACCGGCTGCGGACTCATTGTGTCTTCCATTTCCAAAAACATGCAGCAGGTGCTGGTGTATGTCATCGTTTTCATGATTCCCATGGCCCTCCTTTCCGGCATTATTACGCCGGTCAGGAATATGCCCCAGTTCCTGCAGATGATTACCTATGCGGATCCCCTGCGTTTTGCGCTGGAGCTCATACGGCGCATCTATCTGGAAGGGCTCACATTCAGCCAGCTGGCCTGGAATTTCGTACCCCTGGCCGCCATTTCCCTGGTGACACTGAATATTGCGGGCTACCTGTTCCGCCATCATATGAATTGAAGGTGAATCTATGAAATCCATCAAAAAGAGTACAAGAGAAGACGGAGAAGAAACAAAAGCAAGGCTCATTGAGTGCGCCGGCCGCCTCATCGCGGACCAGGGCTTTGACCGCACCACCAGCAAGGACATCTGCCGCCTGGCAGGAACCAACCTGGCCGCCGTGAACTATCACTTCGGCAGCAGGGAAGGGCTCTACAAAGCGGTGCTGGACGAAGTGTACCACTATGTCATTTCCCCGGTGGAAATCGATACGATTTACCATAGGAACATACCGCCCCGGGAAAAGCTCATGGAACTTCTGGACCTATACGTCAAAGAAGCCCTCTTTTCTGAAAGCTGGCAGGTGAAGGTGAGCATACGGGAGCTTATCAACCCCTCCGCCATTTTCTCGAAATTTGCAGAAAGCTATATAGGCAGGAAACTGACGCCGGTACTGGATATGCTCTCCGCCTATCTGGGCATTCCGGCAGATGACCCAAGGGTGCCCCGCGCCTTTCTCACCGCCCTGTCCCCCTTCCTCATCTTCCTTCTCTCCGGTCACCGCCAGATGGGCCTTGTCATGTACGGCCTCTCCAGACAGGATAAGGAACAGAAAATGGAAGAAGCGGACATGCTGAAAGAATTCGTCTTCGCCGGACTGGACAGGCTGAAAGAGAAATGGGGGAGGGAAGAGAATTGAGGTTTGAGAATTGAGATTTGAGATTTGAGATTTGAGGTTTGAGGTTTGGAGACAATCAGACGGTCAGACGTTAGGGAAGCGCTGATTAATTCGTTATCGGATTTTATTCTTGTATTTTTATTCAATGCAAGGAATCAGTCGACGCGAATAGCGAGCTATTTAAGGAGACTGATGACGCAGCATTGGATAAAAATACATATAAAATTCGATTCTGCGAATTAATCAGTGCTTCCTTAGACTCCTTTCCTGCCGGACAGGTCATTCAAAGCGAAGTGAAGAATCTCGGTACGAGCAGTAAGTGAGAGGATTAGTTATAAATACCGGTCGGCAGGAAGAAGCATAACATAGGCAACTTCCCGCCGTTTGGTGTTTGCCAGCAATATGACACTATCTACATGTACCGAGATCCTTCGCTGGCGCTCAGGATGACAGCGGGCGGCGGGAAAGAATGTGATTTGGCTCCTTCCTTTGGAAGGAGCTGCCCGATAGGGCTGAGGCTAGGCCTTTGCGGAGCAAAGGCGCCGCCGAAAGGCGGCTCTGGCTCTTCGTCATGCCGCACTGGAGACACTAAGGGTAATCCCGTAACGCTGACTATAAAACTTATCGCCGCAGGCGATACCACACCCTTTGAACCCGCCCGCTGGAAGCGGGCAGAACACTCTGAACCTTATGAACCAGAGCCGCGAAGCGGCCACCACAACCCTCGGCCCGTAGGGCCGTCAAACCTAAGAACCTTAAGAACCTTCGGGCCGAAGGCCCATCAACCCTCACCCCTAAAGGGGAAACGACTCACTATGATTTGCGCGTCGCTTTGCTCCTTCAAATCATGTTCGCTGTGCACGCCGCAGGCGTGTCCAGAAGCGGCGATACCTTCCCCATGAGCGAAAGCGAACACAACCCTTCTACACAACCCGCCGCTGCAGGCGGCCATAACCTCCAGCCCCGCAGGGGCTGGCCACCTTCCCCTTTGAACCTGTCCTTTCATTTGATATACTAATATATATAAATTACGTAGGGTACAGGAGGAATTCCCATGCAGGAGCATTTGAAGGTTGCTTATACGAAGAGGGCGCTGGAGCTGTTTCACCCCATTCCTACACGGAAGGCAGCAGCTGCGGAGGATACGGATTTCACGGATGTTGCCGCCCTGGTGGTGACGGAGGAGGACCGTTCCTTTATTCGGGATAAAAGGGTGCGGGCCTTTCATATTCCTGTTTTCCTCATTGTCAATGGCTATGAAGAGGAAATGGACGATACCCTGGGAGATGTGTACGGGATTATTGATGCCAAGGCACTTCCGCGGCAGCTCTTTGAAAGGCAGATCGAAAGGGCCGCTTCTTCCTATGAGGATTCCCTGCTGCCTCCTTTCTTTAAAACGCTGAAAAATTATGTGGAGTGGGGAAATTCCCAGTTCGACTGCCCCGGGCACCAGGGGGGCGTTTATTTCACAAAACATCCGGCAGGCCGTATTTTTTATGATTTCTACGGAGAAAATACTTTCCGCGCCGATCTCTGCAATGCAGACGTGGCCATGGGGGATCTGCTCATTCATGAAGGCGCGGCCCTGGCAGCCCAGAAGCATGCGGCCCGGGTATTCAATGCGGACAAGGCCTATTTCATCCTGAACGGCACTTCCGGTGCCAATAAAGTGGTAATGAATGCGCTCCTCACGCCGGGGGACCTGGTGCTTTATGAAAGAAACAACCATAAATCCGTGGGATATGGTGCCCTCATTCAGGCCGGGGCCATTCCCATTTATCTGGAAACCGCCAGAAATCCCTTCGGCCTCATCGGCGGGGTGCTGGACCACTGCTTTAATGAAGAGTACATTCGCATGCTTATTGCAGAAAGGGACCCCAAGCGGGCCCGCATGGACAGGCCCCTTCGGGCAGCGGTGATTCAGCTGGGAAATTATGACGGCTGTATTTACAATGCAAGGCAGGTGGTGGAGAAAATCGGCCATCTCTGCGATTACATCGTTTTTGATTCCGCCTGGGTGGGGTACGAGCAGTTCATCCCCATGATGAAGGACTGCAGCCCCCTGCTGCTGGACCTTGGGCCGGAAGACCCGGGCATTATTGTTACCCAGTCCATCCATAAGCAGCAGGCCGGTTTCTCCCAGGCCTCCCAGATTTTGAAGAAGGACTCCCACATCAAAGGGCAGGCCCGGTATGTGCCCCATAAGATTTTTAATAATTCCTTCATGGTGAACTCGTCGACCTCCCCGAACTACCAGATTTTTGCGTCCCTTGATATGAACGCCAAAATGCAGGAAGGGGATGCGGGCAGGCTCCTCTGGCATGAATGCATTGTCAATGCCATTGAGGCGAGGAAAAAGGTGCTCCGCCACTGCAAGTACCTTCGCCCCATTGTGCCGCCTGTGGTGCATGGAAAGAAATGGGAAGACGGGGATACGGAGGAAATGGCGGAAGATATTTCCTATTTTGCCTTTGAACCGGGAGGAAAATGGCACTCCTTCCAGGGCTACGCCAAGGGACAGTATTTCATAGACCCCATGAAACTGCAGCTTATGACGCCGGGGATTAACATGGAAAACGGGGAATACGAGGACTTCGGCATTCCCGCCATCATTCTGGCGGACTACCTCCGGGACAGCCAGATTATTCCCGAAAAGTGCGACCTGAACGACATCCTTTTCCTCATGACCCCGGCGGAAACGAAAACAAAGCTGGATAACCTGATTACCAAACTTATTCGGTTTGAGGAACACATCGACAGCGATTCCCCCATGGAAAGGGTGCTTCCCACGGTATACGGGAAATATCAGTCCCGCTATGAACGATACACCATCCGCCAGCTGTGCCAGGAACTTCATGATTTCTACAAGGCAAGAAAAATCAACGTGCTGCAGAAGAAAATGTTCCTGAAAGCCTACTTCCCGGAATACTTCATGAGCCCCCAGGAAGCCAACTGGGCATTGGTGAGGGGAGAGGGAGAGCTCATTCCCCTGGAAGAAGCGGAAGGAAGAGTGGCCCTCCAGGGCGCCGTTCCCTATCCCCCCGGCGTCACCTGCGTCCAGCCCGGCGAACGATGGTCCCGCATTGCCCTGGACTACTTCCTTGACTTCGTGGAAACCGCCAATATCCTCCCCGGATTCGCCCCGGAACTGCAGGGCGTATACCTGGAAAAAGACAGTACCGGACACCGGAAAGCCTTTGGCTATGTGCTGAAGAAGGAATATGAGAGAGAATATAAGAAATAGAAGATAGAAGATAGAAGATAGAAATCAGTTGGCCAGATGTTTTGTCGTGTGGCTGCCGGCTGGGGCCGCCCTCAGCGCCCCCTTCCTGTGGAAGGGGGCTTTAGCTCTTCGTCATGCAGCACTTGTGACACTAAGGGCAAGCACGTAACACTGACTATATACTCATCGCCGCCAAAGGCGGCGATACCTTCCCCATGAGCGAAAGCGAACACAACCTTTCTACACAACCCGCCGCCGACAGGCGGCCACAACCTTCGGGGCTAAAGGCCCCGTCCACCTTCCCCTTAGAACCCTAAGAACCTTCTGAACCCGGGCTGCTCCGCGGCCCCATTGCGCCACCACAACCCTCGGGCCAAAGGCCCGTCAAACTTAAGAACCCTCCGGCCAGCGGCCGGTCAATCTTAAGAACCTTTTTTCAACCACGCCCCTATCCTCCGCCGCCTAACGGCGCCACCCGCTGGCCGGGCTTTAAGGTGTTCGCTTTATGTGCAGGCTATGCTCACATATTAGCCCGGCTCAGAAGTCCTATGCAGGACTTCTGCCTGTGGAAGGGGGCTTTAGCTCTTCGTCATGCAGCACTTGTGACACAAAGGGCAATCCCGCTATGTCCTTGTTTCCCCTTGAGGGGAACGCCGCGAAGCGGCAAAGGGTGTACGACGCTGCAAGCCGGATTGACACTCTACGCTGCCCTGACTGCCAAACGGCAGCCTTCCTGCCGACTGGTATTTTTAGTGTGCTGGTGAACTAGTGGACTAGTGTGCTAGTCGGAGTCAATGTCGGCGCTTATCAAGATTCTTCGCCTGCGGCTCAGAATGACCATGAGGGCGGGAAGGCAAGGCAGATGGCGCTGTCTTACATCTGATTTCTAACTTCTAACTTCTATCTTCTATCGTCTAATCCACGCCCCTACCTGAACCTGACCAACAGAAAACCACCGCCCTCGATGAGGACGGTGGTTTTCTGTTGTAGAGGATGTTATGGCCGGCCCTGCCCCAGGCAGGCCATATTTCTTATTTTTCTACAGCCGCAGGTACAGCACCGGCGGGGTCTTTTCCTTCTTCCAATGCTTCGTTGTCTGCTTTTGCCTTTTTCAGGTCGAAGCGGTCGGAGACGAAGCCGTAGAGGGTCCAGCCGAATACGGTGACGATGGCGCCGTAGGTCATGGCGTCAAAGCCGGAGGCGTAGCAGGCGTAGAGGCTGTAGAGGGAGGCGATGAAAGCGATGAGTTTGGTGGTTTTGAGTTCGCTGCCCACATGGTCTACGGCCTTCATGATGACTACGATGGAAGCCATGCAGAGGAGGTAGGGCATGATATTGGTAATGACAGCCAGGTTGACCAGTGTTTCAAACTGTTCGTTCAGCGATGGGCTGATGGTCATGAGGGAGAAGAGGGACTGGATGATGGTGATGGCCACCATGCCGGCAATGGGGGCGCCGTGGGAGGTGACTTTTTTCAGGAAGGCCGGGAAGTAGCCTTCGTCACTGCCTGCTTTGAATACATTGGCAATGGTGAACTGCCAGCCCAGGAGGGAACCGAAGCAGGAGAGAACCATGAGGCCCATGATGATTCTGCCTACGGTGCCGCCGAACATCTGGGAGAATACGAGACCGAAGGGAGCGGAGCTGGAAACCAGGTCTTCTGCCGGAACGATGCCGAAGATGATGTTGGTGGAAACGATGTAGCAGGCTGCTGCCAGAAGGGTGCCGCCAAGAACGGCTTTGGGCACATTCTTTTCCGGATTATCCACGGCGTCCGCATTGGCGCAGGCCGATTCCATACCCAGGAAAGCCCAGAGGGTCATGGTGATGGCGTTCATGGCCGCTTCGCCGAAGCCCAGGTCATGGACATTCCAGTTGGCGGTGTACATGGACGGGGAGAACCAGAACCAGCCTACGAAGGCAAGGCCGATGCAGGGGATGATGACGCCCCATACGGTGATGGAGGACACCTGTCCGGTGTACTTCGCGCCGCCGAAATTGAGGACCGTAGCCAGCCAGAGGGTGAAGATGGTGGCTGCGCAGGTCATGACGGGGTCCAGGGTGGTATCAAGGAAGCCCAGGGCATAGCCTACGGCGGAAATGGCAATGGCGGTATTTGCAAAAATCAGTGATACGCCGTAGGTGTAGTTGGCAAGGAAGTTGCCGGCTTTGCCGAAGGAATATTCTGCATAGCCGCCCATGCCGCCGCCTTTTTTGCTGTACATGCCGCACTTGGCAAATACATAGGCCAGGGCCATGGAGCCCACGGCTGTCACCAGCCAGGAAACGATGGACAGGGCGCCCACCTGGGCCAGCTTGGAGGGCAGCATGATAATGCCGGAGCCCATCATATTGACCGCCGTCAGGATGGTGAGCTGGAAAACGCTCATTTTGTTTGCTTTACTCATGATTTTCTCCTTTGGTAAGGAAGGATGGGGAAATCTGGTTTCCCCGCTTCCTGATGAGTCATTATTTCTTTTCAAATTCCTTTTTCAGTACATAGCCGTAGGCATGTTTCCTTCCATCTTCGCCGGTCTGTACATAGACGCCCTGAATTTCAGGAGCAAAGCCGGGGAGCTGGTTGATGCCTTCCACCAGGTCAAGGAAATAGGTGACAGCGGTTTTGGACCATTTTTCGCCGGGATGTACGCAGAGGACGCCTGGCGGATAGGGGAGGGCGCCTTCCAGGGCCGTGCGGCCTTCTGCTTCGGCAAGGTCCACCAGTTCGCCGTGGGCTCTCATGAATTCATACTGCGCTTCCTGGGGGTTCATCACGTATTCCGGGAAATAATCCTTCAGGAAGAGCTGCTTCTGCAGGGTGGATACTTTACGATCCTTGTAGAAATCGTGCATTTCCTGGCAGAGGCGGCGGATGGTGTAGCCTCTGTACTTTTCTTCATAGGCGTTGTAAATGGTGGGGAGCACTTCGGACATGGGCGCATCCTGGTCGATGAGCTGTTCGAAACGGATGAGCTTGGCCACCAGGTCGTTCATCTTTGTTTCGCTTTCAGCCGGAGTCATGAGGAAGAGGATATCATTGAGATCGCATTTTTCCGGAATAATGCCGTTTTCACGGAGGTAGTTGGCCAGAATATTTCCGGGAATGCCGAATTCTTCATAGCCGCCGTTTTCTACATCAATGCCGGCAGTCACGAACTGCAGCTTCATGGGGTCGATGAAGTACTGGCCCTTGCCGTAGCCGTCGAATCCGTGCCATTTGGCGCCCGGTTCGAAGGCCCAGTAATTGATGTCGTTGGCCATCTTTTCAGTATCTCCATCTTCCCATTTCTTTCCGTAAACAACGGGAGGAACGAGGGGACGGATGTAGTGGCAGTTGCGGAGGACCTGCTTTCTGGTTTCAATCACCAGTTTCACCGCATCTCTCCAGAGCTTCTTCCCTGCTTCTCCTTCATGCATCTTGGCATTCACGTCGAGCGCGGCGAAGAGCTGGTACAGGGGGGAGGTGGAAGCGTGCATCATGAATGCATTGTTCACTCTCTTATGAGGTACATAGCGGTCCTGGCCTTTAATGTGGGAGTCCTTCTTGTGAATCTGGGAGGTCATGGAGAAGCCGGCCTGCTGTTTGTGGACGGACTGGGTAACGAAGATGCCCGGGTCTTCCGGTCCCAGGTCCAGCAGAAGGGGAGAGCAGTCCTTCATCATGGGGATGAATTGTTCATAGCCCACCCATGCGGAGTCGAAGAAAATGTAGTCGCAGAGATGGCCGATCTTATCTACCACCTGGCGGGCGTTGTAAATGCAGCCGTCATAGGTGCCCAGCTGGATGACTGCCAGACGGATGGGTCTCTTGGCCATTGCCTTTACCGGATCCCTTTCAGCCACCAGTTTCCGGATGTATTCTTCATTGAAGCAGTGTTCCGGAATGCCGCCGATGGAGCCGAAGGCATTTCTTTCAGTTTCCAGATATACAGGGGTGGCACCGGCCAGCACCAGGGCGCCGTGGTCGATGGACTTATGATTGTTCCGGTCGAAGAGGACGATATCGCCGGGGGTGAGCACTGCATTCAGCACCACCTTGTTGGACGTGGAAGTGCCGTTCAGTACGAAATAGGTTTTGTCGGCGTTGTACACCCTTGCGGCGTGTTTCTGGGCTGCCAGGGCCGGGCCTTCATGAATGAGAAGGTCACCCATGGCCACGTCTGCGTTGCACAGGTCCGCACGGAATGTGTTTTCACCGAAGAAGTCGTAAAATGCGCGGCCTGCCGGGTGCTTCCTGAAGAAAGCGCCGCCCTGATGGCCTGGGCAGTCAAACTGGGAGTAGCCGTTTTCCACATATTTCTCCAGGTCCCTGAAGAAAGGCGGGAGCATGGCATCTTCGTAGTGGGATGCAGCGCTTTCAATCTGTCGGCTGTAGAAATCGTGATCCGTGCCGTTCAGGTCGATGACCCGGTATACCCTGCTGATGACATCGTCAGCCACCGGACCTTCCTTGGTGCGGATGAGGAGCACCGGAATGTTGAAGGCAAAAATCATTTCCTTCTTCAATACATCGGTGTCCGTATCCGTAATGACTACGGCACCTACGTCGGTGAAATCGGTATCATTGACGCCGATCACTTCGCGGGAGGAAATGCTGCCGAAAATTTCAAGGGCTTTATCAGAGTAAGCAATTTTTAAATGTTTCACGATTGAAACCTCCTGTACGGAACATTTTGTTATGAATGGGAAGCGTGAGGTGTGTGCACAGCACCGGATGCGCTTTCCCGGCAGGGGACTCATGTCCTTTACTGTGCTTATTGTATAGAAAATTGGGAAAATACTCCAATACCGATTCCATACCAAAAAAGAAAATCCGGGAAATCATTACAGATTTCATGGACAAAAGGAAACCGGCAGGGATTAATAACAAAAATGTTATTAATCCCTGCCGGAGATTAAAAAGGCAAACAGGCAGAGAACACAGGCCTGTGTAAAGAACCGGTCAAGCAAAAGAAAGCAGTATGTATCAGGAAGAATCATTGAAAGGAAACTGGAAAATGCTTCATCAGGGAGGAGAATCAGGAGGAAGAAGAAAAATTCCAAGGCAATAATAACAAAATGGTTATTATTGCCTTGGAATAAAGGAAATACTATTTCCCGTAAACCCATTTCCGGTAGGATGCAAGACAGAGCGCATAGCCCGCAGCCATCAAAAGTCCCAGGGGCAGGGCTGTGTCTTCTCCGGCAATGCCGGTCAAAGGCATGGTGAGACTTCCCGGTGCCACGGTGAAGAAACCCAGCAGGGCAGAGGTGGCGCCGGCGTTCTTTCCCTGCCGGGACAGGGCCATGGACATACTCACCGTTTCTGTAATGGATAAAGGGATGACCGTGATGATGAGAATGGGAATGAGCACAGGGAGGGGCCAGAGGAAATAAAGACCGGCCAGGAGGAAAAGACTTCCTATGACACAAAGGACAATCCCGCTATGTTCTTGTTTTCCCTTGAGGTGGCAAGGGAACTTGATTCGTAGGGAGCCAAAGGCGACTGAGAATCAAGTGACACGTTTCCCACCGGGGCGAAGTGCCGCGGCACGGTCAGGCAAATAAAATGAAAGCGCCCTAATGTGCAGGCTAGGCGCCAACTTTGGCTGGCTTGCACGTCCTCCGCAGAACGTGCACAGCAAAGGGGGTACGACGCTGCAAGTCGGATTGACACTCTACGCTGACCTGACTGCCAAACGGCAGCCCTCCCGCCGACCGGTATTTTTTAGTGAGCTGGTGGACTAGTGGACTAGTATACTAGTCGGAGTCAATGTCGGCGCTTACCAAGATTCTTCGCCTGCGGCTCAGAATGACGGTGAGGGCAGGAAGTAAATCCCATAACGTAGGCTCCTTCCTCAGGAAGGAGCTGGGCGAAGCCCTGAGGATAGGTTCAAAAATTTGAGAAGAGAACTGACGCTCCTATCCTCCGTCGCCTGCGGCGCCACCTCCTTCCTATGGAAGGAGGCTCTTGCTCTTCGTCATGCAGCAATGGAGACACAGAGGCTGGTCCCGTAACGCTGACTATATACTCATCGCCGCCAGAAGCGGCGATACCTTCCCCATGAGCGTCAGCGAACACAACCCTTCTACACAACCCGCCGCCGCAGGCGGCCATAACCTTTAGCCCCGTAGGGGCTGGCCACCTTCCCCCTCTGAACCCTCTGAACCCGGGCCGCGCAGCGGCCCATTATCATATTGACACTATCTCATAGGGGTGCTATACTCTTTCATATACAAATACAAAAGCCGTAGAACAGGAAGAGTAGTCCTGATGGAAGCCATCCAAGGGAGCCGGCGCAAGTGGAAGTCCGGTATGGCAGTCTTGATGAATGGGCCTGGGAGGTGCTGTTTCGAACCGCTGGTGTAGAGACAGACGGATTTCACCGTTACTGGAAACTGAGCTGGGCATTTGCCAATATGGGTGGTACCGCGGAATTATATCCTTTCGTCCCTTTGCTGTTTAGCAGAGGGATGAAGGGATTTTTATTTTACAGGAGGTTGTCATCATGGAACAGGTTATGGATGTATCAAAACTTGTCTTTACCAAGGCGAGGGGAGGCAGGTTCCGCTGGCTTACCATTTCCACTCTCATGCTGGCTATCGGCATGCTGCTCCATCTGGTTTCCCCGTCGGTGGCAGGCTTTACGCCGAACTGGATGATTGCCTGCTATGTGGTGGCCATCCTTCTGACGAAGCCAAGCTACAAACAGTGCCTGGGCATCTGCATGGTGGCGGCGCTGATGGAAGTGTTCACCAGTAAGTCCGCCTTCCCCTACGGCGACTTTGCTTCCGAATTCTTCGGCGCCTACGTGGCCGGTTTCTTTGCCCATTCCGTGCCGCCCATTAAAATCGGGAAATTTTCACTGCGTCCCGCCATTGCAGGTTTCATTACCACCTGCGTGTCCGGCTTTACCTTCGTTTCCATCCTGACCCTTGTCATGGGCATTCCAATGAAAGTTTATCTTTACGGTATGCTGCCTGCGGTGGCCATGGTGGGCATCGGAAACGGCATTATTACACCGTTCCTCTATTTCCCGGCGCTTCGCCTTTTCAAATCCATGCACTACATGGCAGAGTCCGACGTGGAGGACAGCGACCACAGCGGCCTGGTGCTTGCCCAGCAGCAGGAAGGGGTCATCAGCGTGGAGCATCTCACCTACACCTATCCTTTTTCCAATAAGAAGGCACTGGACGATGTATCCATGGCCGTTGGCAAGGGAGATTTCGTGGTGGTCACCGGCCCCAACGGCGCAGGTAAAACCACCCTCCTCATGTCCATGGCCGGCGCCATTCCTCATTACTACGGCGGCACCATGGAGGGCATGGTCTTCACCGGCGGCAAGGCAGTGACCCAGCATACCATTGCAGACCTGGCCTCCTCCATCGGCGTCATCCTTTCGGACTACAAGGCCCAGATCGTTACCTTGACCGTAGGGGAGGAAATGGCATTCACCCTGGAAAATCACGGTTTCCCACCCGATGAAATCCGCCGGCGGTCGAAAGAAGCGCTGGCCAAGGTCCATCTGGACGGACTGGAAGAACGGAAGGTTTCCACCCTTTCCGGCGGCCAGTGCCAGCGTCTGGTGGTGGCTGCGGTGCTGGCGGAGGAGCCGGAGGTGCTGGTATTCGATGAACCTACTTCCGCCCTGGACCCCGAGGGCATCCGCGAATTTTATGAAATGGTGGGCGAGCTGAACCGGAAAGAAGGGCTCACCGTGATTGTGGCAGAGCATCATCTGGAAGCCACCCTGCCCTATGCGAAGAAATTTGTCCTCATGAATAAGGGAAAGATTATCAGCCAGGGCACACCGGAAGAGGTGATGCGGGCCATGAAGCAGAACCACATTTATGAAGAAGCCATTCCGGATATGTATAGAGCCCAGCTCACCCTGGAAGACGAAGGGATTTCCTTTGAAAAGCCCTTCCTGAATATCAGGGATGCAGAGCAGTCCGTGGTGGATTCCTTTGGGAAAGGAGGAGAGAAACATGCTTGAACTGAAAAATGTATCCTTCCGGTACGCGAAGAATCTGCCTCTCGTGCTGGACAATGTATCCCTCTCCTTCGATAAGGGAGAATTCGTGGCCATCACCGGAAGAAACGGCAGCGGCAAAACCACCATTACCCGCCTCCTGACGGGACTGGAAAAACCGGCTTCCGGACAGATTATCTACAACGGCACCGATGTGACAAAAGAAGACGCTTCCAAGAGAAGCCGTTTCATCGGGTACGTTTTCCAGCAGCCGGACCGGCAGATGTTCATGCCCACGGTGCGGGAAGAAATCGCCTTCGGCCCCTTCCATCAGGGAAAGCGGGGGCAGGAACTGGAAGATGCCATCGACCGGGCCATGGCGGACACGGACACGGAAAGCCTCTCCTCCGAATATCCGAGAACCCTGTCCCGCGGCGACCAGCAGCGGGTGGCCATCGCCTCCGCCCTGGCCATGGATACGGAATACCTGGTCCTTGATGAACCAACCAGCGGACAGGACGGCAGAGAAAAGAAAAGACTCATGGCATTAATGGAGAGACTGCAGGAAAAGGGCATCACCATCATCCTGGTCACCCATGACATGGACATCGTAGCCAGGGACTGCACCAGGGTTGTAGTCATTGCAGGCCATAAGGCCGTCTTCGATGACAAGCCGGAAATCCTCTTTTCCGAAGCCAACCGCCCTGAAGACTGGGGCCTGGCCTATCCGCCGGCAGTGCTTCTGGGCCGGCGCCTTCCCGGCGCTCCCTACTGCCGGGATATGGACAGCTTCTGCAGAGAATTTATGAAACGGAAAGGAGGAGTTTCCTTATGAGAAATCTGGTACCGCTTACAAAAATCCTTTTAACCCTGGGCACCGCCGTATGGGCCATTGTACTCCATAAGCCGGAAAGCCTCCTTTACCTCTGCATTCTGGAACTCCTTATCCTCTTAGTGTCCAGCGAACTTTTCAAAAACATCAAAGCCCTCATTATGCTCATCATTTTCGCAGCCCTTCTGGGAGCCATCGAAAAACTGGGCGGCGGCTCCACTGAAGAATCAGTGGTGGCAGCCCTCCGCATGCTGGGCATGACCATCATCTTCATCTACCTCTTGGGCACCGTGAAACTGCAGGACCTCACCGCCTCCATGGTACGCCAGCTCAAAGTACCCTATGAATACGCCTTCATGTTCACCGCAGGACTTCGCTTCATCCCCGATTTCATAGAAGAAAACAGGGCCGTCTCCGAAGCCCAGGCCTGCCGCGGCCTGGCCGTAAAGGGCAACTTCTTCAAACAGGTGAAGCGCTACATGTCCATCGTAAGACCCCTCATGCTCCGCTCCCTGGGAAGAAGCGAAACCATGGCCCTCTCCCTGGAACTTCGAGGCTTCGGCGGTTCCAAGAGAACCTTCATGGAAAGCGTGGCACCTAAAGGAAAAGACTATATCTTCATGGTCCTCATCCTTATCGTCACCGCCGCCGTTATCTACGGACGGGTGAAACTGGGAATGTAATATGTAAAAAATGCACCCTGCTCAAAGGGTGCATTTTTTTTGACACGCCTTGCAGGCGTGAGGATTGACGGGGCTTTCGGGCCCGAGGTTTGACGGGGCCTTCGCCCCGAAGGTTCTTAAGATTGACGGCACCTGCGGCGCCGAGGGTTGTGGTGGGGGCCCTTCAAAAAGAAGGGGCCCCTTTATGATAAAACCGTACAACCGCCCTGACGGGCGAAGGGAAAGCATCCCCCTTTGGTGCCTGCGGCACCACCTTTCCCCCGCAAGCGGGGCACTTTAATATATTACCGATTATCCACCTTTTCCGGATTCATATCATGATGAAGCAGGCGGAAACGGGCGAAATCCCGCCATTCCGTGCCGGGAATGCCGTAATTGCAGTAAGGGTCGATGGAAAGACCGCCCCGGGGCAGGAACTTGCCCCACACCTCGATATACCGGGGACGAAGCAGACGGATGAGGTCCGTCATAATCATATTCACGCAGTCCTCATGGAAATCGCCGTGATTCCGGTAGCTGAAAAGATAGAGCTTCAAAGACTTGCTCTCCACCATGTACTTGTCGGGAATGTAGGAAATATAAATAGTGGCAAAATCGGGCTGCCCTGTCTTCGGACAAAGGCTCGTAAACTCCGGACAGTTAAACTTGATAAAGAAATCCCGGTCAGCGTGTTTATTGGGAATTCTCTCCAGAAGATTCGGATCATAATCATAGGTATATTTCGTATTCCGGCTGCCCAGCTGCTTCAGCTCATCCAGCCCTTCTCTCTTCTCTGTCATAAAGTACCTCACATTTATAGAATTCAATATAACTGTAACAAGAATACCATAGGGGAGGGGAGATGTAAATAGGGAGCCCTGGGGGACTGGGGAATGGGATCTAGATCGGGATCGGGATCGAGACCGCGGAGCCCTGCTCGCCACTCGTCATCCTGAGCGCCAGCGAAGGATCTCGGTACACGTCGATAGTGTGACAATTGTTAGTAAATACTAGGGAAGCCGGGCTGTTAGACGATAGAAGATAGAAGGTAGAAAATAGAAGATAGAAGATAGAAGATAGAAGATAGATGATAGTGGCTGGTAGCTTGTAGCTGGGGCCGCTTGACGGCGCTACCTTCCTGCCGACTGGTATTTTTTAGTGAGCTGGTGGACTAGTGTGCTAGTCTGAGTCAATGTCGACGCGTACCAAGATTCTTCACTGCGTTCAGAACGACCATGAGGGCGGGAAGGTAAGAACGTAACGCAGTCTGACATCTGATTTCTAACATCTAACGTCTATCGTCTATCATCTAATCCACGCCCCTATCCTCCGTCGCCTAACGGCGCCACCTCCTTCCTAGGGAAGGAGGCTAAGTACTGTCGCAAAATACTCTGTCATTTCGAGCGGAGTCGAGAAATCTCCCAGCACCATGCTGCCCGTCATAAGTGGGAGGTACGTTTCTCTGCACACTGCCTGTCTGACGTCTGACGTCTGAAAGTCTCCCGCCTGACGGCTTGCGCCCGTTCCCCCTTTGGTACTTCGTACCACCTTTCCACCCGCAGGCGGTGGCACAATATATGGTTAGTCCACTGTCTCACCAGCTCACCAGCCCACTATCCCTCACATCGGAAATTCGCTGTTTGCCTTTTCTCTCACGTATTCCCAGAAGTGGTCGATAATGTATTCCCTTAGCAGCACGGCGGAGAGGGAGAGTTTTCCATCTGTTTTCCATGACAGGTTGAGGTAGCGGTGGCAGTCCATGTCTCCTACGGGGAGGGAGGCGAGGCCGCTGAATGCATTGTACCAAGTCATCTGGGGCACCAAAGCGATGCCAAGGCCTGCGTTGACGAATTCGTGGATGGTGCCGGGATTGTCGCTTTCCATGACCACCTTCGGCGTGAAGCCTGCTTTCTGGCAGAAGGTTTCCAGTATGTCCCGGAGGACGAAGCCTTTAGGCGGGGCGATGTAGTTTTTATCGGAAAAGTCTGCCAGGTTGATGTAGGGGAGCCGGGCGTGGCGGTCGGAGAGGGGGAGTACCATCACCAGATTTTCCCTGAAAAGGGTGACCGTATGGTCGTTGTCGATATGATGGATGCTGGAATAGAGGGTGAGGTCCGTATGCTTTGTGGAGGCCTGCATTTTGGGATTGATGATTTCCAGCATGGCTTCGGGATGGGCTTTCCTGAACTCCGCCAGGAAGGAGGGGATGAGTTTGGTGGCGGAAAGGATGGCCAAGTTTACCGTCATCTGCTGAAGATTTCTGGAATCCCTGAACTCCTGCTGCATTTCTTCGTACTCATGAAGGAAATTCTCCGCATGTTTCAGAAGGATATGACCGTCCCTGGTGAGATGGATATTTCTGCCTTCCCTTTCGAAAAGGGTGACGCCCAATTCCTCCTCCAAGCCCCGGATGGTGCGGGACAGGGCGGGCTGGGCGATATGGAGGGCTTCCGCGGCTTTGGTGAGATGTTCCATCTCCGCCGCTTTCCGGAAATATTCCAGGGAAGTGAAATTTAATTTCATGGGGTTCACCTGATTTCAAAAGGGGACAGGCTGGGGAAGCACTGATTCATTCACAGAGTCTGCTTTTATAAGAATTTTTCTGCACTGCTTTGTCATGGCGCTCCTTAAATAGCTCCTTAAATAGCTGCAGCCTGAAGGATATCGAAAGATTTGCCTTTTTCTTGGTATAGTAGTATACTATAAGTGGGTATTAAAAATACCAATAAACAAATTCAGATTTTTTACGACTGAATAATGACCGGAATGATGAAAAGGTTATGAAATGCATTCATTGCATGCATAGACCTTAGTTTTCATCATTATACCATAGCGGTGGTCATTTCCATAAAATAAACGAAAGGAGGACAACATGGAAATCGGTGAACTGATGGACCTGGAGATGTACGGCAGCATGTACCTGCTCTTTGCCATGGCTTACTTCTATGTAGAAGGGGCCAATCTTCTGGTGCCTTCCCGGGTGAATTTCAATTTCAAACGCATCCTTTCTCCATTTGCCTCCTTCTTCAAAGGTTTCATCGGGGCAGGAGGATGGGATCTTTACGCCCATAAGCCTTTTGGGTGGAAAGATTCCTCTATAAAACTGAATGACGGGGCATCTGTCACGGGGTGTCCGGTTTCCTCTGCTGCCTGAAACGGGCAGGGGAAACCCTGCGCGGCGAAACAGCCATGAAACGAATAAGCGGAAGGCTTTTTTCAGTATTCCCTGAAAAAGTTCCTCTTCACAGAATCTTCATCGGATGACGCCTCGCGGCGTCTTTTTTGATGAAATTTCTGGAGAGTGCATTGACATGTTTTTCGTGAAAAAAGATATACAGAAGCTTCTGTCTGTGATGATACCGATTCTGGTTGCCCAGGTATCCACGGCGGGAGTGACGTTCATTAATACAACCATGGCCGGCCATGCCGGCGCCGACGACCTGGCCGGCGTGTCCGTGGGAGCGGGACTCTTTTACCCCCTCCTGGCCTCCATCATCGGACTCCTCATGGCGGGAACCCCGCTTATGGCACAGCTCATCGGACGGAAAGAAAGAGAATCCCTTCCCTTCATCGTGAGAAGCGGCATGGTTATCGGCCTTTCCGTGTGGGCCCTTTTTACGGCAGCCTATATTTTCTTCATTGATGACCTCATGGCCGCTCTGGCCCTGGAGCCGGCAGTGGAGTACATTGCCCGGTACTACCTCATGACCATGATTGGCGTGGTATTCTTCATCGCCCTTATGATTCCGCTGCGCTGCCTCACCGACACCGCAGGCTCCACCTCCATTTCCATGAAACTTTTCCTCATGGCACCGGTGGTGAACGGCATTTTCAACTACCTCTTCATCTACGGCCACGGCGGTATGCCTGCCCTGGGCGGCATCGGAGCAGGCCTTGCCACCATGATTACCTACGGATTCCTGCTGGTCCTCTTTGTTCTGGTGGTTTTGAAATCGAAGGAACTGGAAGGCAGAACCATTTTCACAAGCCTTTCCCTCCGGACTCAAGATATCCGTGAATACCTGGTGGTAGGCGTACCCAGCGGCCTTTCCATCTTCATGGAAATGAGCCTCTTCAGCCTCATCATCGTATTCCTCGCCCGCTACGGCACCGACGCCCTGGCGGCCTACCAGATTGCGGACAACTTCGCCAGCCTGGTATACATGCTTCCCGTCTCCTGCTCCATGGCCCTCACCATCCTCATTGCCACCGCCGTAGGTGCCAATGACATGGCCCTGGCCCGCCGGTATAAAAAAGCAGGCTTCGTGGTGGCCATGGCAGGCGCCATGATGACCGCCTCCTTCACCGTCCTCTTCAGAAACTCCATCGGCTCCGTCTACACCGACGACGCAGCGGTGGCCCTCATTGCAGGACAGTTTCTCATCTACAGCGCCGGCTGGCAGCTCTTCGACGCCATTTCTACCCCCATCCAGGGGATTCTTCGGGGCCTCAAGGATACCCGGATTTCCTTCATCCTCATGGTCCTGGCCTACTGGGGCGGCTGCTTCCCCATGAGCCTCTTCCTGGACAACCACACCACCCTGGGCGCCGACTCCTTCTGGCTGGGCCTCGACTTCGGCGTAGCCTGCTCCGCCCTCCTCATGGTTTTCCGCCTCCTCTACGTGGAAAGAAAACTGGACGGCAGACCGGTGCCCACATTCGCCGGAATACTTGCGCTTCTTATCGGAAGAAAAACATCCCCTGCCGTAGTCTCCGTTTACACCATCTCCCTGCATAGAAACGTGAAAAAAGCGGAAGAACTGCTGGCACTCTGGACAGAAATGGAAGAAAAACTGTCCATCATCATGCAGAAAATCAAAGAATCGGAAGTGGACATTTACGAAGAAATGGGCAGAATCCTCCCCATCCGCATGTCCCTCCTCACCGACCTTCACTTATCCATCATAGGCCACGCCACCAGGGCCTACATCCCATAGGGCCGCTCAAAATAAAAAGCTCCCTGCCGTTTTGGCAGAGAGCTTTTTGAGTGGAATGAAAAACGATGGAATGCCTTCAGGTGGGCGCCTGTAAAATAAATAAAAGGGCGCCTCTTATGATAAAACCTTCAAAACCGCCCCAGGGGGCGAAGGAAAAACCATACAACCGGCCTTCGCCCGTAGGAAATGCACCCCTTTTGGTACTGCGTACCACCTTTCCCCCGAAGGGGGCACTTTTACCGGCGCTATGCTATGAGCTTATTATGGGGGGCAAACGTTGAGTGGAGAGCAAACCTCCCCCTCCGGGGGAGGTGCCGTAGGCAGAAGGGGTGCATTTCCATCAGGCGCAGCCTGGTTGGCATGTTTTCCCTTCGCGCCAAGGGCGCGGTTGTATGGTTTTATCAAAAGAGGCAGCCATATATGATTGTAAAGGCCGCCCACCGCAGGCCCGAAGGGCCCGTCTGACGTCTGAAGTCTGAAAGTCTGATTGTCTCTACCTCCTCAAATCTCTCCCTTCCCTGTCATTTCGAGCGGAGCGAAGCGGAGTCGAGAAATCTCCCGGCACTATGGTCCCCGCCGTAAGTGGGGATACGTTTCCCGGCACACTGCCAATCTGACGTCTGACGTCTGAAGTCTGATTGTCTGAATGTCTCTAACTACCTCAAACCTCAAATCTCAAATCTCAAATCTCTCTACCAATAGTTTATCATTCCTTTACCACTACCCTTTTGAAAATGTGTTAATATAATAAAAAAGCAACGCAGATATATTTTCCTATAGAAAAAGGTGAAATTATGAAAATTCTCGTTACCGGCGGCGCCGGCTTTATTGGTTCCCACTTGGTACGCCAGCTCATGGAAGCAGAGGATGACGTCATTTCCCTGGACAATCTCTCCACAGGCCTTCGGGAAAACCTTCCCAAAGACGCCCGGCTGGAAGTGATGGATACCCATGATGAAAGAGTGGAAGACCTCTTCCGCGAAGAACATTTCGACGCGGTGGTCCATCTGGCGGCACAGACCCTGGTCAGCGACTCCATGACGGACCCGCAGAATGACATGTACCAGAACATTGCCGGTACCGTTCACATTCTGGAATGCTGCAGGAAATACGGCGTACAGCGGGTCATCTTCTCCTCCTCCGCCGCCACCTACGGCGACGTGGATGAAAAAGCACTGCCCGTCCAGGAGACCCTTCCCCAGATTCCCCTTTCCTTCTACGGCCTTACCAAAATGACCGTGGAAAAATACCTGGCCCTCTACCATCTGGCCTTCGGCATCCACTACGTAGTCCTCCGTTTTGCCAACGTATACGGAGAACGGCAGGGCGACGGGGGAGAAGGCGGCGTCATCAGCATCTTTGCCAAACGTCTTGCCCAGGGCAAAGGCATTACCATTTTCGGAAACGGGAAACAGACCAGAGACTTCGTCTACGCCGGCGACATCGCCCGGGGCATCCGCCTGGCGCTTACCACCGAAAACGCAGACACCTGCTACAACCTCAGCACCCAGACCGAAATCAGCCTGAACGACCTGGTCACCATTCTCTCCAAAATTACAGGCAAACAAATCACTCCATCCTACGGCCCCGTGAGAGAAGGAGACATCTATCGCTCCTCCCTCTCAAACGAAAAAGCAGTAAAAAACCTCCACTGGATTCCGGAGGTATCCCTGGAAGAAGGACTGAAACGGACCTACGAATACTTCGAAAAGCAATGAAATCAAATCAAAAGACACTCTTTCTGGAATGGAAGGGCGTCTTTTTTATATGGGGAAGGAGGGCGCCTTGAAATAAAAAAAGGCGCCTCTTATAATAAAACCTTCACAACCGCCCCAGGGGGCGAGGGAAAAACCGTACAACCGGGCTTTGCCCGTGGGAAATGCACCCCTTCTGCCTACGGCACCTCCCCCGGAGGGGGAGGTTCTAGCGGCTCTATGCCTTGTGATGCTTATGAGGGAAATGCTTCTCTGCGATTTGTTGTGCCCCCGCTTGCGGGGGAAAGGTGGTGCCGTAAGGCACCAAAGGGGGAGAGCTGCCGAAGGCAGCTGTTTTCTGTTTTCCCTTCGCGCCAAAGGCGCGGTTGTATGGTTTTATCAAAAGAGGCGGCCGCTTTATTCAAAAGGCCACCCACCGCAGGCCCGAAGGGCCCATCTGACGTCTGGTCTGAGGTCTGACCGTCTGACGGCTTGCGCCGTCCCCCCCCCTTTTTGGTACTACGTACCACCTTCCCCTCCGCAGTTCGGTCGGGTGACAAAAGGAAAGTGCCTTTATGGGCAGGCTAGGCGCCTTACTTCACCCGACTTGCGCATCCTATGCAGGATGCGCACAGTGGACAACAAACCCTCAAACCCTCAAACCCTCAAAACTCAAATCTCAAATCTCTCCCCCTCTGTCATTTCGAGCGGAGTCGAGAAATCTCCCAGCACCATGCTGCCCGCCATAAGTAGGGGATACGTTGCAAAATACACTGACCGTCTGATGTCTGAAAGTCTGAATGTCTCTAACTACCTCAATCCTCAAATTTCTTACATGCCTTTCAAAGGTCCTTTATTTTTTAATAACCTATGATAAAATGAAGGTGAAGGAGGTGGTGTGATGGACTACGACACCATAGACGACGTCTATCTGGCCGGTAAAAATCCCGAGTACGATGCAGCGGCGAAGAAGCTGCTTTCCAGTAAAAAGATACTGGCCTGGATACTGAAGTACTGTGTGGAAGAATTCAAAGACTGTTCCATTGCCGATATCCGTGACCGCTATATCATAGGCATACCGGAAACAGCATCGGTGCCGGTGCTTCCCGACGAAACCAACGCGGCCGCCATGGTCAATGCCGACCGGATTTCCGGAGAAAGGACGGAAGATACCAGCGTCACGGAAGGGAAAGTCACCTTTGACATTCGTTTCCGGGCCATCACGCCCCATAACGATCTGGTGCAGCTCATTATCAACATCGAAGCCCAAAGGAGCCGCCACACATCCTATCCGCTCCTGAAGCGGGCCATGTACTATGTGAGCCGCCTCATTTCCTCCCAGTACGGCGTGGACTTTGACAAGGCACAGTACGGAAAAATAAAGAAGGTCTACAGCATATGGCTCTGCATGGATGCGCCCGATGACAGAGGCGGCATCACTCGCTACCACATGCAGGAAGAGCCGGAGTATGGAAATATCCTGAATGAAAAAGAAGACTACGACCTGCAGCAGGTAGTCATGGTTTACGTGGCCCATGCCCGGGCGGATATGGAAAACCGCCTGCTGAACCTTCTGGGCGAACTCTTCCTATCCGAAGACAGTGCCAATATGAAAAAGGCAGCACTGATTGACCACTACGATATTGACTTAAACGATGATGAAGAAAGGCTGGTGAGTACCATGTGCAATTTGAGTGTAGGATTATACGAAAAAGGAATGGAGAGAAACAGTAATCAGATTGTCATTAACCTTCTGCGGATGCATATGGGCATAGATTTCATCAAGAAAGCAACGGGACGTTCGGAAGAAGATATAAAGAAACTGGCAGAGGAAAATCACCTGCCGATATAGAAGAGAAAACGGGAGAGAACCATGTGCAGCCTGAGCGGTGGAATAAAAGAGGAGAAAGGAACGGAATTGCCAGGACCCTTCGCAGGACCGTCATTCGCCTCCTCAGCATGGGATATTCGGTTTGTAACGTCCTTCGCTCTATAACATGGCTCTGGGTTAAGGTAGTCAAGAAGGAATAGTGATGGTATGAATCTGGGGAAGTTTGTTTTATCCAGAGCATATGCGAATGGATTCAAGGTGGGTTATGAAATAGGCTATGAAGAGTCAATGGGAAGAATTCCTTATCGTGCCATAGCTGAACTGCTGGACAGAAGCTACTCTGTAGAAAAAATAGCGGAATTTACGAGACTTCCTGTTGAAAAGATAGAAGAAATACGCACGCAGATAGAACAGGGTGAAGAAAAGAGCCGCTTCCTGATAGAACCTAACGATGCTCTTCATCAGACGGTTGTTCATCTTTTCAATATGGGGCTCTCTGTGGACGATGTGGTTATGAGTACTGACCTTCCTGTGGAAAAGGTGGAAGAAATCAAAAAGGAAATAGAAGAAAAGAATGCATAGCCGGATTAAAAAGGGCGCTTTTCATATGGAAGGCGCCCTTTTTGCGCTAAGGAAGCACTGATTAATTCGCAGAATGAAATCCGATAATGATTTAATCAGCGCTTCCCTAAATAGAGATTTGAGATTTAAGGAGATGGGCGGACTTCCAGCTGCTCGCTATTCGCTTTCAGCTGATTGTTTCCTTTCTGCCTGCCTCCTTTTGGTACTGCGTACCACCTTCCCTGCCCGCGAGTGGTGGGACAATAAAACCTTCCTGCCGGGCCCGTCATTCTGAACGCAGTGAAGAATCTCGGGGTAAGCCGCAAGTGAGAAAAAAGGCATTAAATACCAGTCGGCAGGAAGGAGGGCGCCTGCTCATTAAAATGGCGCCTCTTATGATAAAACCTTCAAAACCGCCCCAGGGGGCGAGGGGAAAACAGCACAACCGGGCTTTGCCCGTGGGAAATGCACCCCTTCTGCCGCCTGTGGCGGCGTCTTCCCCGGAGGGGCAGATTCTAGCGGCTCTATACTTTGTGATGCTTATGAGTCCTAAAGCTGAGCGGTGAGTAAACTTCCCCCTCCGGGGGAAGTACCGCGAAGCGGGGATAGGGGTGCATTTCCATCAGGCGTAGCCTGGTTGGCATGTTTTCTCTTCGCGCCAAAGGCGCGGTTGTATGGTTTTATCAAAAGAGGCGGCCATATATGATTGTAAAGGCCGCTCACCGCAGGCCCGAAGGGCCCGTCTGGCGTCTGAAGTCTGAAAGTCTGACGTCAACCGTCTGATTGTCTCTGCAACCTCAAATCTCTTCCCCTCTGTCATTTCGAGGGTCGGAAGCGGAGCCCCAAAATCTCCCAGTACTATGCTGCCCGTCGTAAGTGGGCGATATGCTTCCCGCCGCAATGTCAGGCTCCTTCCCCAGGAAGGAGCTGGGCGGAGCCCTGAGGATAGGTCCGAAACTCAAAACTCAAATCTCAAATCTCTCTCCCCTGTCATTTAGAGCGAATCGAAGCGGAGTCGAGAAATCCCCCAGCACTATGCTGCCTGCCGTAAGTAGGGATACGTTTCCCGCCGCAATGTCAGTCTGACGTCTGAAAGTCTGACTGTCTGAATGTCTCTAACTACCTCAAACCTCAAACCTCAAACCTCAAATCTCAAATCTCAAATCTCTTACCTCAAATCTCTATTCTCCCACTCTCTCATCTGTGCTATAATACATGAATAACACACATATAAAACAAAAGGATTTATCTGAACTTTCCGGGGGATTTATGAATCGTAACTATACACAGGCAGCAAGGCAGGACGCAGGCGGGAGACTTTTACCGTCTCTTATTTTTGCCCTGGGTGACTATGCTGCTCTGGCGGTGGCGGGGGTACTGGCAGTATATCTGAGAAACTGCATTATGACCTACAACACATTCCGCCTTTCCATGGCCTACCTTTTTCTCTGGCTGCCCATGGTATTTATGTTTTTTATTTTCTATAGCGGACTTTACGGAAGGCGCATGCTCATCTACCGCATGGTGGAGCGCCTTTTCTTTGCGTGCCTGGAAGGGGCCGTGCTTTCCATTATCCTCATGTTCTTTGCCCAGGTATCGGGACAGGTGTCCCGGTTCTTTGTTCTGGCCTATGTGGTCATAGCCTTTGTGCTCCTTGCCATTGTCCGGGTTATCCTCAGCAAAGCCATGAAAAAGGTGAAGGCCTTCCAGATTCCCGTGCTCATCGTAGGCGCCGGGCAGACGGCGGAGCTGGTGGTGCGGCAGATTCTTCACGACTCCGGCATGCGGTACCGAGTGGTGGGATTCCTGGAGGACCGGCATCCCGTGGATACGAAACTGTATGGCTTTCCCGTACTGGGGGGCTTTGGAAATATGGAAGAAGTGATACAGGAAACTGGCGTCCACACGGTGCTGATTGCAGCGCCCGGCCTTCCCCAGGACGACCTGTCCAGCCTGATTTACCGCGCCCAGTCCCTGGTGAAGCAGGTGGACGTCATTCCGAACCTGGTGGCCGTCCCCATGTCTAATGTCACCGCTGAATCCTTCTTCGATGCGAAAATCATGGTCCTCCACATCCGGAACAACCTGGCCAGCCCATGGAACCAGATGCTGAAGCGTCTCTTCGATATCGTCGCCACCATCTGCGGCGGCCTTCTCATTTCACCTATCCTCCTTGCCATCGCCTTCTGGGTCTACCACGACTCCCCGGGGCCCGTCATCTTCAAGCATAGACGGGTAGGAAGAAACGGGAAAGAATTCAACTGCTATAAATTCCGCTCCATGTGCGTGAACTCGAAGGAAGTGCTGGAACACCTCCTGGCCACCGACCCGGAAGCCAAGGCGGAATGGGATAAGGAATTCAAGCTGAAAAATGATCCCCGCATTACAAAGAGCGGCGCCTTCCTCAGAAGAACCAGCCTCGACGAACTGCCCCAGCTCTGGAACATGCTGAAAGGGGAAATGAGCCTCGTGGGACCTCGGCCTATTGTAAGAGCAGAGATTTCTAAGTATGGCGTCTATTTCAAGGAGTATTCCATGGTGCGCCCCGGCATTACCGGCATCTGGCAGACCAGCGGAAGAAGCAATATTGATTATCCGGAAAGAGTGCAGATGGACAACTGGTACGTTCATAACTGGTCAGTTTGGCTGGACATGCTTCTGCTGTGGAGGACCGCTAAAGTAGTAGCCGCCTGTGAAGGGGCCTATTGAACGGGAAACTTTAATTTTATGATAAGTACCATTCTTCTGTTATTAATAAAATCCTATCAATCATCATAACCTTATTAAGTAAAATCCTATGGCATGTCCGGTAAAAAAGGTGTAAAATAACAAACGACTGATGCTAATGCGTGTTTTGGGGAGATAGCTGTGCAGGACCTCGTTCTAAAAATAAAAAGATATCAGTTTCTTTTTGAAGAACTGGTAAAAAGAGATTTCAAACAAAAATACAAAAGAACCGTTTTGGGGATGGGGTGGAGCATATTATCACCTCTTCTTACGCTGCTTGTTCTGCAGTTCGTGTTCGGCTTTTACTTTGGCCGGACTATTCCGCATTATACGATTTATCTATTTTGCGGTAACCTTCTCTTTGCCTATTACAAGGAGTCCACTACCAGTGGAATGAATTCGCTGATGAGTAATGCCGGTATATTTAGCAAAATCAATGTTCCGAAATACCTGTTTCTCTTTTCCAAGGATTTTTCGTCACTGATTAATTTCTCACTGACCATGCTTATCTTTTTTGTGTTTGTTTTCTTTGACGGACTGCCCTTTACCTGGAAATTTTTTCTGCTTCTTTTTCCGGCAGCCTGCCTGATTATCTTTAACCTGGGCATGGGGCTGATTCTTTCCGCCATGTTTGTATTCTTCAGGGATATCAGCTATCTCTATAACGTATTTACCATGCTGCTGATGTACGCTTCAGCCATTTTCTATGATATCAGCATTGTTCCAGAACAGTTTCAGTTTATCTTCTACCTGAATCCTGTATATTGCTATATTGCTTATTTCAGAAACATAGTTATTGATGGCGCTATCCCCTCGGCAGGACTGCACTTCCTTTGCCTGGGGTATGCACTGGCTACTTTTCTTGTGGGCTGTCTGATTTATAAAAAGAATAACCATAAATTCTTGTATTATATTTGAAAGGGCACTGCGTCCATGGCTATCATTCATGCAGACAAAGTTTCCATCTGTTATATTACGGGAGACTTCAAAGATATCGGATTAAAAGAATATGTAATGCGCCGCTTGAAGGGCAAGTACCATGTGAAACAATTCTGGGCGGATAAGGATATAAGTTTTTCGCTTGAGCGAGGAGATATGCTTGGCATTATCGGCACGAACGGGGCAGGGAAATCTACACTGCTGAAAGCTGTTTCCGGCGTTATGGTGCCAACTAGCGGGAAGATGGAAATCCATGGGACCATTGCAGCGCTTCTTGAACTGGCCAGCGGTTTTGACAAAGAGCTGACTGTTAGGGAAAATACCTATCTGCGTGGCGCCATGCTGGGATATACTCGGAAGTTTATGAATGAAAAATATAATGAAATCATTCATTTCGCGGAACTGGAAGAATTCCAGGATAGACCCTTTAAGCAACTCTCCAGCGGCATGAAGAGCCGACTCGCCTTTTCCATCGCGTGTCTGGTGAATCCGGATATCCTTATTCTGGACGAAGTGCTCAGCGTAGGAGATGGAGCCTTCCGGAAAAAGAGCGGTGACAAGATGCGCCAGATTTTGGACAGCGGGGTTACAGGAATCCTGGTTTCTCATTCAATCAAGCAAATAAAGGATTTATGCAATAAAATATTGTGGCTTGATCATGGTAGACAAATTGGTTTTTCTGATAATGTAAAGTTGATGTGTGATGCGTATGAGGAATTCCTAATCAGTAAGAAATTACCTAGGGAAACGCTGATTAAATAGGCTTTTCGCCTCCACAAATCTGTGAATAAAATTTTTTTGAAATATTTTTCACAA
>ENA-ORCP01000594-ORCP01000594.1-human-gut-metagenome-genome-assembly--contig:-NODE-594-length-32345-cov-5.241973_pt1 | contig 32345 bp, 26 predicted proteins | sample MGYA00242990_ERZ507991 | MGnify/ENA primary metagenome ERZ507991 (study PRJEB26167, sample SAMN06115496) | human gut metagenome | host: Homo sapiens | place: China:Henan | collected 2015-05-07 | study... | reverse complement strand
TTATTCTGTACATATCGAAATGGCAGAGTGTAAGGCTCGTATTTTTCCCACGGTATTCATTTACAAGAGCAAATGTGCGGGAGCATTCCTCAACGTCGGTGCAACTGTACACGTTTATGAGGACAGTCTTGACAGCTATGATAGCTGGAACGTGAACAATGTAAAAACCTCCGGCGACCTTACAGGCGATTATCCTATCGCAGCCGCAGAACCGACAGCCGAAGAAACCGAAGCTCCCGAGGAAACAGCATCTGCCGCAGAAGAAACATCGGAAACAGATGTAAGCCAATCCGAAGAAACGGAAACAGCTGAAACGACAGCAGAAGAAGCTGCCGCTGTGTCAGCTGAGTCAAAGGGCGGTGTAAGCATTGCTGCCGTTATTGTCATTGCAGTTGTATGCTGCGGCGCAGGTGCGGGAGTTACCGCTGTTATCCTTAATAAGAAAAATAAAAAATCCGAATAAGAATGGAGTGTATACCCCAAATGGACAAAAGAATCTCAGCTCTTATCGACAATATTGAAAAGGTCATTATCGGCAAGCGTGAGGTCATAACTCAGGCTGTTACCGCTTTGCTTATGGAGGGTCATATTCTTATTGAGGACGTTCCCGGAGTAGGCAAAACTCAGCTTGCTGCCGCACTTTCACGCTCTGTTGACGGTGATTTCAGCAGAATACAGCTTACTCCTGATATTATGCCATCAGACATTACGGGCTTTACTATGATAAACCGTCAGACAGGCGAATTTGAGTATAAAAAGGGTGCGGCATTCTGTAATTTTCTCCTTGCCGACGAAATAAACCGTGCTTCACCCAAGGCACAGTCCTCACTTCTTGAAGTAATGGAGGAACGTCAGGTCAGCCTTGACAGTCACACCTATGAGCTTCCACGTCCGTTTATGGTGCTTGCAACACAGAACCCTGTTGAAACCTACGGAACATATCATCTTCCAGAAGCGCAGATGGACAGATTTGCAATGAAAATAAGTATGGGTTATCCCTCTGCGGAAGAAGAAGCTTCTATCCTTGAAAGAAACGAAAATGAAAATCCTGTCCGCAGTTTGCAGCCTGTTCTTACTACTGCCGACATTGCCGCTCTTCAGGACGAGGTAAAAAAGGTTTCGGCTGCCGCAAATGTGAAAAATTACATCGTTGACATCGTGAACGCTACAAGAAATGATGAAGCCATAAAGCTTGGCGTAAGTCCGAGAGGAAGCATTGCCCTTTACAAGGCGGCAAAAGCATGGGCTTTCATAAACGAAAGAAGCTTTATAACTCCCGATGATGTGCGTCATTGCACTGTTTCCGTGCTTTCTCACAGAATAATGCTTTCACCTAAGGGCAAGGCTGAATACGGCAGTGCGGAAAATGTTATCGGACAGGTCATATCACGCATAAACGTCCCTGTTGAATAAGGATAGAGCCGAATGAAAAAAAGAAAGACCGACAGAAAAACTCCGCTTGCCGTAAGAATACTCGGCTATATTATCGCTCTTGGGATATGCGTTGTTTTTTCTCTTTATATGAACGCTCCTGCGGGTTGGACGGTATTTTATGTCCTTGCGGCAGCACCGATATTTTCACTCACCATAACCCTTATAACATTTTTCACCCACAGCATTGAAATAACCTCAGATGTAAGCGGAAATATGGTTTACAAAGGTGAGAACGTCAAGCTCAGGATAACCGTTTCAAACAAAAGCATTTTCCCAGTTCCTGCGGTAAGGATAGTCCTTAAAGAATGCGGCGGAATGAAAAACCGAAACGGCAAAGAAAACTATGTCGTAAGCATTCAACCAAAGGGCAGCACAGTTCTTGAAGCTGACTACAAAGCCGAAAGCTGGGGAAAGGCAGCCCTTGGGGCAAAAAGTGTTTTTATCACAGATTTCCTTGACCTTTTCAGTCTTGATCTTCACTACGGCGCATCGGGTCACGAGGTTAAGATCATACCCAACATTCCCGATATACCCTCCGACACTCCTATAATAAAATCAGCTGCGGAAACGATACGCTTTTCAGATGAAACAGAGGACACAAAGGAATCGGACAAGCTTAAGCTTTTCGGCGGTATGCCCGGTTACAGTCACCGTGAATATGCAGAGGGCGACCCTATCCGACGTATCAACTGGAAGCTTTCATCAAAAAAAGACGTTTATATGGTACGCCTTGATGATGAGATAGAAGCTATGCAGCAGGTTATCGTTCTTGACCCCGTTGGCAGCAGCAGAGCAAGCGACGAACGTGCTGTTGAGGGTGTTCTGGCAATTGTTTTCTCGCTTTTCAGGCTGAATTTTGAATCGACCGTATGGTACAAAACAAAGGACAGTTTTATTCCCTTTGAAATATCAGATTTTGGGGATATTACCGCTTTGCAGACTGCCTTTGCGGATTACAGCTTTTCGCACGATTACTTTGAAAGCACTCAGCGCATACCGCTCTCAGAGCTTGCCGCCAAAAAGCAAAGCAGCGGTATCATGCTTTTTACGCCATATCCGGACAAAAAGCTTATGGCAGAAGCAGACTCCGCAATGCAGAGCGGAATGGCTGTGACCGTTGTAACATCGGCATCACCGATGGAAACAGTTCTCCCCTCGCCCTGCTGGCTCATAAATGAGGACTACACCGCAGAATCCAGATAGATCAAAAAGAAAGGACGGCTTCAAATGACCGAAATAAAATCCGCCTTTTTCGGCATAGACAATTTAAAGCGAAAGCTGCTGCCATTTCTTCTTGTAACAACGATAAACTCAGCTATTGTAAGCATTTATCTCGGAACTGTTCTGACGTCATATATCCCTGCTATTGCAATTCTGACAGTTGTGCTTTTTGCGGCTTACGATTTTATAAAAACGCACAAATGGATAGGTCCTGTGGTTTTTATAGGGATTTGCGCAGTTGTCCTTTGTGCAATAAGTATGCTTATGACGGCTGAAAGACAGCGTTTTGAATTTTTTGAATGGTTTCTGTCGGGCGGTGAGCTTGTTGATACTCAGCCTGCTTATCTATGGATAATTGTAATAGGCTTTACTTTTTTCATAAGCTCAGTAGTTTATTATTTCACTCATATAAGCTATCGTGTATCTATAATCACTCTTATATGCATTATCCCACTTGCCATTTATGTAAAAACCTCGCAGGTCATACCCGGCTTTTATATCGGTGTACTGGCTGCGCTGGATATTCTTGTTTACATTTATCAGAACAGAATCGTTCTTGAAGCCAAGAATGTCCCCATAGGAAAAAACGCTGCCCTGACTTCCTATATTGACTTTGCGGGAGCGGTGATTCTCATTGCGCTTATTGTCCCCAAGCCGCAGGAAACTCCTTACTATGAAAAGTTTGAGGAGTTCTCTGCATTTTTCTCGCTCCGAGGCACATACGGTCAGATGAGCGGCAGCTATACTTCAAGCTCGGGCAACGCAGATAACTATCAGAATATGGAGAGCAAGCTGCTCTATACCGTAAATACCAACGTGCCTCAATATATGAGGATACAGGTTTTCGATACCTATGTGCCGGAAAACAACCACTGGGTGTACAGCGACAGCTACAACAGAGGCTACAAAAACTGGATCAACGATGCCTCCGCTATGAGCTATTCCTCACTTTTTGAAGCATATAAGATTCTGGACAGCGAACTGCTTGACAAGCTGAAACCCGATGCGGAAGGAAAAATATCCGCAGCCGAGGACAGCCTATTATACGCAAGAGTAAGCGCAGTTGAATTTCCTGCAAAATATGTTATCTCACCACTCAGAGCGGCAAATGTCACTTTCCCGAACAATGATGCCGAATTTACCTACCGCACCGCCGCAGGCGAAATATATCCAAACACCAAGCAGCTTTCCCCTTACGCTTCATACGGAATTGATTTTTATGATTCAGCCTATGTTTTCTCAAGCGGCTGGCTTGAATCAGGACTTTGCGATATAACTATGGATGAATATGAAGTGCTGCTTGATGAATACGAAACCCAGCTTTTCAATATGAGCGACAACGCCGGACCTTACACAGCGGTAAGCGGCTTTTACAATGATTGTTATGAGGCACAGATCTTTGCACCGTCAAACTATGATAAGGTATCGGACGAGATACAGCGCATATCAGACGAAATAACCGACGGTCTGACATATGACTGGGAAAAGGCTGCCGCTATCGAACAATACTTCCACACAAACGGATTCAGATACGACCTTGCCTACCGTGCGCCTGAGGGCAGCGACACTCCCGAATTTTTCCTTACGGAAAGCAAGAGAGGCACCTGCTCGGATTTTGCAACCGCATATTGTCTGCTTGCAAGAGGAGCAGGTCTGACGGTACGCTATGTTGAGGGATTTGTTCCTGCATCAACGGAAATAAGCGGTGCATATCAGATATACACGGAAAATGCTCACGCTTATCCCGAGGTATTTATCCCCGGTGCAGGCTGGGTAATATATGAACCGACGGTCGGCGGTGTCAATACATCTGGCGCAGGCGACTCCTCCGATAAAAACACAGAAACAGACTATCTTGCGGTATTTATCACCTGCATTGCGGTATTCGTAAGTGCTGCGGCAGTTATTGTCATCATTATTTTCCTGCCGAAGCTTGAAAAAGCGTTCTTTATCCTGCGGGTCAGACATACCGCACCGAACAAAGCCGTCCTTATGCTTTACAAACGCTTTTTGACGGAAACAAGCCGAATATTTAATGTAAAATGCCGAACAATGACCGTTGAACAGGTCAGGGCATTTGTTGAAAGCAAAACGGGATTTTCCCTTGAACCTCTTACCGCCCCGTTTGAAGCGGTATGCTACGGCTGTGCTGATACGGACAAGGCTGCTGCTTTTGCGGCTCTCGAATGTTACAAGGCACAGCTAAAGGCTCTCAGACGATACAAACATCAAAAGTAATTATGCAGGCTGTCACTATATGCCGTGGCAGCCTGCTTTTGTTTTATTCTTTATTTTTATTTTTTGGGGGGGAAGCCGACTTTAGCTTTGTTTGCAGCTTATAATTGGCTGTACACAGGATCGTTCCGACCGTTACTGAGGGTATTGTACCGCAGGAAGGCAGGGGTTTGCAAACCTTGCCCATACTGCAAATTATGCGATGTTTTGCTTTCTGACAGATAAATGCCCTCAGTTAAAGTCCTTGCAATGATGATTCACGGGAGTTATCGGCTGCGAACGAAGCCAAAGCCGGCTTCCCCCCAAAAAATAAAAAAGTAAGGAATACAGCCAAAACACGATGTATACGGCAATTTTGATTATTTCGCTTTTATTGTTGAATATTTATTACCGTTATGTTATAATAAGGCTGACAGCGTCCTTACGCTGCCCATAAATAAACATTACCGAGGTCAGTTAAAATGCCAACTTTAAAAACAAAAAATAAACCTATGCAGCCTACGAAGACGATCTCTCTCAGCTTTCTTGCCGTTATAATTGTAGGCGCAGTTTTGCTTATGATGCCCTTTTCGTCAGCTTCGGGCAAATTCACAAGTCCTCTGACGGCTCTTTTCACGGCGACTTCCGCAACCTGTGTAACAGGTCTAGTTCTCGTTGACACAGGTACATACTGGAATATTTTCGGACAGCTTGTAATTCTGCTTATGATACAGATAGGCGGTCTTGGTCTGGTCACATTTACGTCGTTTTTCAACTTTATGATAAAAAAGAAGCATGAGCTCCACTCTATGCAGGTCGCTTCCGAATCGGTGAACACTTCGGGATTTTATGATGTCAAGTCATTTGTTAAGAAGATAGTTGCCATTTCATTTGCTTTTGAGCTTGCGGGAGCTGTACTGCTGATGGGTGCTTTTGTGCCGAAATACGGTCTTAGGGGCATTTATATTTCCGTTTATCTCGCCGTTACGGCTTTCTGCAACGCAGGCTTTGACGTTATGGGTGCGGTAGATGCACCGTTTGCAAGCCTTGCGGGTATGGCTGATGACCCTATTGTTGTGACGGTCATTCCGATGCTTATCCTTGCAGGCGGTCTTGGCTTTTTCGTTTGGCAGGATATTTTTGAATACCGCAAAAATAAGCGTCTTACACTTCAGTCAAAGCTGGTTATTGCCGCTACTGCCGCTCTTGCTGTGCTTGGAACGGTCATAATCCTTATACTTGAATGGAACAATCCTGCAACGCTTGGCGGAAAAAGCTTTTTATACAAGCTTGGCAACAGCTTTTTCTGCTCCGCTACTCTCCGTACCGCAGGCTTCAACACTATTGATATGGCATCACTTACTCCGTTTGCAAAAATGGCGTCAATACTGCTTATGTTTATAGGTGTTGCTCCGGGTTCAACAGGCGGCGGCGTCAAGATAACCACAATTTCTATCATTGTTATGACTATTGTCAGCGTTGTCACAAACAAGCCTGACACAATAATTATGGGAAGAAAGATCGAAAAGGACCTTGTTTACAAGTCACTTTCCATCATCTGTATCTTTGCTTTTATCATTATTGCTTCGTCGATCGGTCTTTGTTTTGCTAACCCCGGCATAACAGGTCTTGACTCGGCTGTTGAGGTCACTTCCGCTATTTCCACTACGGGCATAAGCTGCGGTGTCACTTCTGTATGCGGCATAGGCTCAAGGATACTGCTCATACTCATAATGTTCATCGGACGTGTCGGTCCTGTTTCATTTGCTATCACTCTTTCTATTAAAAAATCACGGCTCAACAAAAACTCGGTTTACCCCGAGGGTAAGCTTATGGTCGGCTGATAACGGAGGTATTATGTCGGAATTTACTTTTGAACCGCTCCAGAACGGCATTGAAATATGCGTTTCAAAGGAGCATAAATTCGGTACAGACGCATTTCTTCTTGCGGATTTTGCACGTCCGCGCCACAAGGATACGGTATGCGATCTGGGAACAGGCTGCGGTATCATTCCTCTGCTTATGCAGATAAAATTCAGGCCGTCCCTTATATACGGTGTTGACATTCAGGAGCAGGCTGTCAGGCAGTTTAACATTACCGTTGAACACAACAAGCTTGAAGGACTTGTACCTGTATGCGCTGACCTTAAAGAGCTTTGGGAAGGCTGCCCTAAAGGAAAATTTGACGTTGTGACCTGCAATCCGCCCTACAAGGCTGCAAATGCAGGAATTGAAAGCCTTGGTGACGCTCAGAAGATCGCACGTCACGAGATACTCTGCAACATAAATGATGTATGCAGGGCTGCTTCAAAGCTGCTGAAATTCGGAGGAAAGCTTTGCATCTGCAACCGTCCCGAACGTCTTGCAGACGTAATTTGCGCAATGAGGGCAAACAACATTGAACCGAAAATGCTGCGCTTTGTAAGCAAGACACCTGCCGATGCAAGCTGGCTGTTCCTCATTGAGGGAAAGCTCGGAAGCAAGCCGTTTATGAAAGTTCTTCCGCCGCTCTTCGTTAAGGACGGCGATGGTTTCTCAAAGGAGCTGCTTGAAATTTACGGCGGCGAAAAAAACAACAGGGAGGGATATTAAGGAATACCGAAAACAAGTATTCCTTGGCTGCTATGACAAAGAAAGAACGTGCTCTGCTCTGTGTAAGCGGACTTGAGAAAATTTATCCCGATGCTGTATGCTCGCTGACATACTCAGAACCTTATGAGCTTATGATAGCAGGTCGGCTTTCCGCTCAATGCACAGATGCAAGGGTCAATATCGTAACAAAGGATCTTTTTGCAAAATATCCGACGCTTAAATCTTTTGCCGACGCTGATATAAATGAAGTTGCCGAAATAATCAAGCCCTGCGGTCTTTACAAGACAAAGGCAAAAAGCATTGTTGAAATGGCTCACCGGCTTTATTATGATATGAACGGCGTTATTCCCAGAACTGTGGAGGAGCTTACCACTCTTTCGGGTATCGGCAGAAAAACGGCTAATCTTATTATGGGTGACGTTCATCATCTTCCTGCCATTGTTACAGATACGCACTGCATACGCATATGCGGCAGACTGAAGCTTACTGACAGCACCGACCCTGCAGCGGTCGAAAAGGATCTGCTTAAAATAATCCCCCCGGAAAAGAGTTCGGATTTCTGTCACCGTCTTGTACTTTTCGGACGTGACTGCTGCACGGCAAGGTCACCTAAATGCGAAAGCTGTGCTCTTAAAGAATATCTCAATTCGGACGGCAGAAAATTTGAATGCCGCATAAAAAGCAAAGGCTGATAAGACCAGATGGATAAATTTGAAGTTCTTAAACAATATTTCGGACACACCGAATTCAGAAAGGGTCAGTCCGATATAATAGATAATATTCTGAGCGGCAGAGATGTTCTCGGAATTATGCCGACAGGTGCAGGCAAATCCATATGCTATCAGGTTCCCGCACTTATGCTTGACGGTATAACTATCGTTATATCTCCACTTATCTCACTTATGAAGGATCAGGTCAGCGCACTTGTTCAGTCGGGTGTTGCGGCTGCTTTCATAAACAGTTCACTTACATATTCGCAGTATCTTGAAGTATTCAGACGTGCGGGAAACGGTGCATACAAGATCATATATGTTGCCCCCGAAAGACTTGTCACAGATGAATTCATCAGCTTTGCGGAAAACAATAAAATTTCTATGGTGACTGTTGACGAGGCACATTGCGTTTCACAGTGGGGGCAGGATTTCCGTCCGAGCTACCTTAAAATAGTTGAATTTATTGAGCGGCTTTCATACCGTCCGATAGTAAGTGCATTTACGGCTACCGCAACTGCCGAGGTAAAGGCTGATATTTCAAAGATACTCGAGCTTCGCTCCCCTTTTACCATAACCACAGGCTTTGACCGTCAGAATCTTTATTTTGAAGTCCGGCACCCAAGAGATAAAATGGCTGCACTTACAGATATACTTGAAGATAACAAGGATAAATGCTGCATTGTTTACTGCTCCACAAGAAAAAATGTTGAACAGGTCTGCGAAAGCCTTAACCGCAAAGGCTTTTCCGCAACACGTTATCATGCGGGTCTTGATGACAAGGAACGTCACTCAAATCAGGACGATTTCCTATACGACAGAAAAAATATTATGGTGGCAACAAATGCATTCGGTATGGGTATTGACAAATCCAACGTATCCCTTGTTGTTCATTACAATATGCCGAAAAATCTTGAAGGCTACTATCAGGAGGCAGGACGTGCGGGACGTGACGGTGAACCTGCTTCCTGCATACTTCTTTACAGCGGTCAGGACGTTATCACCAATAAATTTCTTATTGAAAATTCAAACGAGGAAAACGAAGAGCTTTCCGAACATCAGCGCCGTATCCTCAAAGAAAAGGATATGGACAGACTTAAAGAAATGACCTTTTACAGCACCACGACAGATTGTCTTAGAGCATATATCCTCAAATATTTCGGTGAAAATCCGCCGCAGTTCTGCGGACATTGTTCAAACTGCTGCACAAATTTCGTCACAACGGATATTACTCTTGAAGCACAAAAGATAGTGTCCTGCGTATACAGAGTATATAATCTTAACGGACGTACTGTCGGAAAAGCTCTGCTTACCGATATTCTCCGTGGTTCAAAGTCTGAAAAGGTAAAGCGTATGGGCTATGACAGGCTTACGACCTATGGCATTATGCCGGACACGCCGACGCATATGATTCGTACGATAATTGATTTCCTTATAGAAAAAGGGTTTCTGGGTGTGAGCGGCGGTGAATACCCCGTTATAGTTCTGACGGAAAAAACTCCGCAGATAATCCGTGAAAAAATAAAGCTTGAAATGAAGCTGCCAAAGGAAAAAAAGAATATTGCTCCAAAGGAAAAGGAGGCTGTTGCACCTGTTTCAGCAGACCTGCTTTCACAGCTCAAAGCTTTGCGAATGGAAATTGCCGCAAAGGAAAAAGTTCCTGCATACATTATTTTTACCGACGCTACATTGCGTGATATGTGCAGAAAAATGCCTGAGGACGAGGCTGAATTTATGGGCGTTTCAGGTGTGGGACGAAAGAAAAACGAGCTTTACGGAAAGGTATTTCTTGAAGCTATAAGGAAATATGACGAAAAGGCAAAATCAGAAAATCTCTGGACAGAAAAAGATGACAAAAAGCTCAAACACAGCTTCGACAGCGGTCTTTCCATTAATGAAATGAGCAAAGAACACGGCAGAAGTGCCGACGACATCAGAATACGTCTTAAACAGCTTGGACTTGTAAAATAACTGACATAAGGAGGAACACACTATGGAATTATTTATGAACCTGCTTGGTATATGGCTTGTTGCACCTGTGCCCCTTTTGATACTCACTATTGTTTTCGGCTGTAATTCAAAAAAGCTTAAAGAGCAGATAAAACAGCTTGAAAAAGAAAATGAACTGCTGAGGAACAAAGCTTCCGAAGTGCCGCCAACAGCCTGTGAACAGGTTCTGTCTGCGGATAATGAAGCTGCGGCTGCCGAAAATACACAGTCCGAACAGCCGAATGTGACGGAAACCGTTCAGCCGCCAATTACCGAACCTCCAAAGGCTGAAACACCTCCGCCGTGTCAGTCTGCTCCAAATGCCGAGAGCCGATACAATATGCCGTATTACGGCAGTGCAAAAAGCAATGGTGTGCCTCCCGTTCCTCAGGCTGCCAAGAGCACTCCTGCCACTGCTGAAAGATCGCACAAGGTTAGCTCAATAAATGTAATGCTTATTCTAGGCGCACTTTTCATAATCATTTCGGGACTTATTTTTGCGACCACTGCTTGGAAGTTCCTTTCAAGCGGAGTGAGAGCTATTGTTATTTTCTCATTTTCGGCTGTATTTTTCGCTGTGTCCTCCCTTGCGGAACGTAAATTCAAGCTGCCCAAAACAGGAGTTCTTTTCTACACTCTCGGCAGCACATTTCTCCCTATAACACTTATAGCTGCAGGATATTTCAAGGTGTTTGGTGAATGGTTCTCGCTTTTCGGAGGAGGACGTGCGCTTCTGCTCGCTTTGACATTTGCCGCACTTTCCGCTGTATGCATAAAAGGCAGCTGCGACTATAAAAGCAAGGCATTTTCATGGTGCGGACTTATAAGCTTTTCTGCAGCGGTCTGCTCGCTTATATACCAGTTTACCGAGGACAGCATTGCTGTTTCTGCTCTGGCAGTTTCGATATACAGCTTTGCGGCATTGTTTCTCTGCGATATTCTGTCAAAAAAGCAGTCGGAACGCTTTGATGTGCTTATTTCGCAGCTCAACACCTTTGCCGCCGTAAACACTCTTATACTGAGCATAAGCGGAATTATAACAACATGCTCAAAGGAAGCTAATGGTATCATATCCCTTATCGCCTGCATAATTTTTGCGGCAGGCTATCTTAAAAGCAGCTTTACCGAAAAGAACGGTTTCAGCGGTGCGATACCTTTTACTGTACTTATAACCTTTGGTATGTTTGCGGCATTTTCCCCCGATAATTTCAGAGATGTGACCTGCACGGTGACGCTCATTTCCGTGATACCTGCGGCACTTTCGCTTATGGGACTTGTTCCCGAAAAGCTTAGGGGTGCATTAAAGATAATATCAAATATAGGAGCGGTGATCGCACTTGTGTTCTGTGCAGCTGCAGCATTTGCAACAGAGCCTTCCTGGCTTGCTCTGGGCGCATATGCGATTCTTGCGGCTGAGATACTCGTTCTCGGACTTATGCACAAAAACGAAGCTAACGGCAAGGCTATGCTAAATATATTTCCTGCTGCCTGCGGAGTAATTGCTTTGTTTCTGTCAAGGCTCATTTTCAGCTATGCCGAAACTCCTAACAAACTGCTTTACACGATCCTCACATTTACTGCATTTACTGCCGTACTTCAGGTGCTTTTCATATTTGTTTTCAGAACAAAGCTTCGTACAGCCGCATCTGACGTTATTTTTGCTTTATCAAGCGGAATTGCAATGTTCTTCGTTCTGGAGGAATGTGAATATTCAGCATGGCTCGTGCTGATTTCCTGCTTTGTAACTGTGGGAACTGTTCTTCTTCCTGCATTTGATACGGAAAAGCCTTGGAAAAACACGCTGTTCTCCTCTGCCGCAATGATATGGAGCGGCTTTATGGCATTTCCGCTTTCACAGCTTATGGAAAACGCTGTGCCGCAGTTTTCATTGGGCGTAAGCCGCACTATAATACTTACTTCATTTTCGATCGTGCTTACCGCTGTATCTGCCGCAGTAACATTCCTTTGCAAAAACAAAACAACTGACACGGCTGTATCGGTAACTCTTCGCCTTATACTTTCCTCATATTTTATTTACCTTGCAGCTTTGGGTAATGCGTTCATCTCACCTGTATTTTTCATTATTGCCGCAATTTGCCTTTTCAGAGGCATAAAGCTGAAAAGCAATGCCGAATTCACAATATCAAACCTGCTCGGTATAATTCTTGCAGGTCTTGCCGCCTATGACGCAAACAGGCAGTTTGAATTTGAACACATCATTCTCTTTATGTGCGGAATGGCGGCGGTGATTTATATCATATGTCTTTTCACTCACGAAAACGGCGGCAGCTTTGAAAAAATATCAAACATAGTTTCACGCTATGGAATGCTTGTTCTGACCTCACTTGCGCTGTTCTATCTGTCCGTGGACGGAAGTCCTTTCAGTGCGGCATATACTCTTATGACCCTGCTTTTCTTCCTGCTCACGGCTACTTCTTTTTACAATTCACGCTTGACAGTACCGCTCATTATCCCGTTTATTCTTTTCTACACGGCAGCTGTAAATTCCCTTGAAGAATTTTTCATATCGGCAGGCTGTTTCGTTACATACGAGGATCATTTGGTAAACCCCATACTGACCTATCATAATTACAGTCCGACTGCCATTGCTGCCGCTGTGATGATAATTATTTCAATTGCACTCAGCTATATTCTTCACAGAGATTCCGTTCTCGGAAAAGAAAACCGAAAAATGCCTGACTGCTTTGCAATAACAAGATTTGTGGGAGTTATAATATACTTCAATGAAGCTCTTGGGGACAAAGATGAATGGTTTTCAATATGGCTTACTGCGGCTTGTCTGCTTTCACTCTGCCGCAGTGAACAGAAACCTGTTTTCAGGAGATGGATATATACTGTTGTACTGACCGCTCCTGTTATTGCGTGGATATTCCAGCCGTTCTTTGAGCTTCCCGATGTTATTGAGCTTGAACTTAAAATACTGCCTGTACTTATTTACTGCGCTGTTATCCGTATGCTATGGAAAGAAAAGCTTACAGTGATCGACAATATCACATTCGGCATTTATGCTTTCTCTTATCTGCTCCTTTTCGCCGATGCTCTTTCAAGCGGACTTATTGCTGACGGACTTATCATTGTCATAACATCATTTATCCTGCTTGTTTTCTCTTTTATCGTAAAGAAGAAAAAGTGGTTCATTCTGTCTGTTGCGGTACTTCTGACAGCTACGCTGTTTATGAGCAGGAATTTCTGGGCAAGCCTTGCCTGGTGGGTATATCTTCTTGCGGCAGGACTTATCCTTATTGCCATAGGTGCGGCAAACGAGCTGAAAAAACAATCCGCCGCAAAGGAAAACAAAAGCGAATTTGAGAAAAAAGTTACAAGATTTATGTCCGAGTGGACATGGTAAACAGCAATTTTTGACGATTGACAAATACCTTTCTGATGAGTATACTTTAATCAGTATCAATTCAGAGAGGTATTTTTTATGATTAAGCTTATTGCATCGGATATGGACGGTACTCTTTTAAACGATAAGAAAGAACTTCCACCCGATTTTTTTGAAATTCTTGATAAACTGCGTGAACGTGACATTCATTTTGTTATCGCAAGCGGACGCTCTTTTTCGACTCTCCGCATAAATTTTGACAACGTTACGGACAAGCTTGATTTTATATGTGACAACGGTGCTTATGTCGTTATCGGCGGAAAATGCGTCAGCATGAGCATTCTTGACCCTGTACGCCTTTCGGAAATGATAGATACCTGTCTTTCGCTTAAAGAAACGATACCTGTGCTCTGCGGTGTTCACGGAACTTATTTTGAACGACGTGATGATGACCTTTTTGATGAGGTAAGAAAATTCTATCTGAATTTTACCTGCGTTGACGACATACGCAATGTAAAGGACGATATTTTCAAGGTTGCAATATGTGACCGACTTAACCCAGAATACAACTCCTACCCCATTATTTCAGAAAAATTCAAGGACGATTTTAATGTTGCCGTAACAGGTCCACGCTGGATGGATCTTATGAACAAGGGTATAAATAAGGGTGCGGCTCTTGAAAAAATACAGCGTGAGCTTAACATTTCAAGAGAGGAAACAATGACCTTCGGTGACTATTTCAATGATGTTGAGCTTTTAAAGGCTGCCGAATACGGCTTTGTTATGGAAAACGCTCACCCCGATATGTTCCGATACGGAAAATACCGTGCAAAAAACAATAATCTCTGCGGAGTTACAGAAGCTATAAAGGAATATGTTCTTAACAGGAAAGGATAAAAATGAACGAACGTCTGCCATATCTGCGTGAAAAGACCGCATTGCTGACAACATCTCCCGGTGTTTACCGTATGAGAGATAAAACAGGACACATTATTTATATCGGCAAGGCGAAAAATCTCCGAAACCGTGTTACAAGCTATTTCTGCAAAAGTCCCGACCATACTCCAAAGGTAGCAAAAATGGTATCAAATGTTTATGATTATGATTTTATCGTTACCGATTCAGAGTATGAAGCACTGGTATTGGAATGTTCACTCATCAAACAGCATAAGCCTAAGTATAACATTCTCCTTAAAGATGACAAAGGTTACAGCTATATCAAAATCTCCGACGAGCCTTACCCACGTATCACCATGGAAATGCAGAAGAACGGCGACGGTACTTTTCTCGGTCCTTACACAAGCACCTTTGTTGCATCACAGACTGCCGCTGAAGTAAACAAGGTCTTTATGCTCCCCACCTGCCGCAGAAAATTCCCTGACGAATTCGGCAAGGGCAGACCATGCCTTAACTTTCACATCAAACAATGTATGGGAGTATGCACGGGCAAATTTTCGGAAGATGAATATGCTCAGGCAGTAAATCAGGCTGTTGAATATATAAAAAGCGGTTCGGAGGCGTCTGTTGAAAAGCTGACGGAAAAGATGATGCAGGCTGCGGAAGATCTTGATTTTGAGCTTGCGGCAAGGCTGCGTGACCGTATTTCAGCAATAAAACGTGCCGCTGACCGTCAGAAAATAATCTCCGATGATATGAAGGATACTGATGTTATCGCTGCCGCACAGAACGGTGATGAGGCTTGCATTGCTATCCTTATGTACCGTGGCGGCAGGCTTTATGACAGAAGTGAGGTCAATGTCGGTGAGCTTGATACTCCCGCGGCTATGATACAGGATTTTATGGTGCAGTATTATTCCGCACCGCTGCGTATCCCCCGTGAGATCATTACCGAAGAAGAAATTCCCGACGCTGAAATGATAACAAGGCTGCTCCGTGAAAAAAGCGGTCACGCTGTTGATATTTTTTCAAGAAAGCGTGGAAAGGGTCTTCAGCTTATCAATATGGCAAAGGCAAACGCAAGCGAATCACTGGCTATAAAGGTCGGACGTACCGGACGTGAGATAGTCGCTCTTGAAGAGCTTGCAAAGCTGCTCGGTCTTTCCGAACCTCCACTTTACATTGAAGCATACGACATTTCAAACCTTGCAAGCACATCAATGGTGGCAGGTATGGTAGTTTTTGAGAACGGCAGACCAAACAAAAAGGCTTACAAGCGTTTCTCCATAAAAGATGTTGCGATACAGAACGACGTTGCCTGTATGCACGAAGTCCTTGGCAGACGTTTCAGACACTACCGTGATGAAAACGAAACGGACGAAGGCTTCAAGCGTCTGCCCGACCTTATCCTGCTTGACGGCGGCAAGGGTCAGATAAACGCTGTTGAGCCTGTTCTCCGTGAGCTTGGAATAAATGTACCCCTTTTCGGTATGGTAAAGGACAACAAGCACCGCACCAGAGCTATTGCCACAGGCGGCGGAGAAATAGCCATAAACGAAAACAGATCGGCTTTTATGCTTGTAACACGGATACAGGACGAGGTGCACCGCTATTCTATAACATATCAGCGAAGCAAGCACCGCAAGCAGGCATACGCTCTTGAAATAACAAAAATAAAAGGCATAGGCGAAAAGAAAGCAGAAAAATTATTCGGCACATTCAAAACAAGAAGTGAGCTGAAAAAAGCTTCTCCCGAGGAAATAGCCAAAGCCGCAGGAATAAGTCCTGATACCGCAAATCAGGTATACGAATTTGTACAGAACGAGATACACGACTGAACGGAGGGCATAATTTGATATACTATGCTGCTATCCCAAAAGAAACCTATGCAGCTTATCCAAATGCTCACGCAGCGGAGCACAATGCGGCTTTAAAGCTGCTTGGATATACCCTGAAAAAGGAGTACGGCATTGAATCGCTCCCCGAAATGACCTGCGGAGAACACGGCAAGCCTTATTTTAAAAATGCAGACATTAAATTCAATCTCAGCCATTGCAGCGGTCTTGCAGTATGCGTGGTATCGTCCGATGAAGTCGGCATCGACTGCGAAAAAACAGGCAGAGTAAGCTTAAAGGCAGCGGGGCGTATCTTTTCGCCTTATGAAAACGAAATGCTTGAAAGGCTTACGGGAGAAGAACAGTCACGTTTTTTCTCTTATGTATGGACTGCCAAGGAGGCATACTGCAAAGCCACAGGGCAGGGTCTTTTCAGCGGCCTTTCACAGCTTGACTTCGGTGATAACATTTCCGAATACGGCGGATTTTATTTTGCAAGACATATTTTCATTCAAAATAATGCAGAATATATTGTAACAGCTGCCTGCCGTGATCCGCATTTTGATTATTTTAAGGCAATACCGCACAAAGATTGTGTGCGTATTGCACCGTCAGATTTTTCGTTAGATTGTATCAAAGCACCGCAGGAATACCGGCGTATTTCAAGGTGATTTGGTGCAATATGACGGAAAAGCTGCAAGCAAGACGTGCAAAAAGCCGTTAGTCGGTCTTTGTGCGGTGTTGCCTTAAGTCTGCGGAGCTTTAAAAAAGGTGCAATTTTTAGTTAAATTTCAAAAATCCCTTGCATTTGACAAATTAAAGTGGTATAATAGGTGTAACGTAATGATTATTGTAGAAAGGCTGGAGCAATCCGGTCTTTTGTGTTTGTATGGACACTTTTTTATTTTGGAGGTTATGTTAATGGCGAAAAAAAGCAGCGGAAGCCGAGGCGGAAATACCGTCGCTCTCGTTTATGATCTCGTGAAGCCTATCACAGATGAGCTTGGTCTTATTCTCTGGGACGTTGTTTTTGAAAAGGAAGGCGCATACTGGTATCTGCGTGTTTTCATCGACCGTGACGACGATATGCCGTCAATGGACGACTGCGAAAATGTTACACGTCCTCTTTCAAAGATCCTCGATGAGAAAGACCCTATCGAACAGAGCTATATTCTCGAAGTAGGTTCTCCCGGACTTGGACGTGAGCTTAAAAAGAAAGAACACTTTGAACGCTATCTCGAATGCCCTGTAAGAATACGCTTTATCCGTGAAAACGAAAAAGGCGAAAAGGAAATTATTGCGACTCTCAAATCCTATGACAAGGACTCTGTCACAGTTATGGCTGACGGCGAGGAAAGCATTATCAAGCTATCCGACACGGCTTTTGTCAAGCTTTATGATGATGAGGACGTTTTTGATGAGGACTTTGAAGAATAACCGTCTGCAATTTAAATAGAAAACCCCGATATTTTTAGGAGGAGTCAGAAAAAATGAGCAAAGCTAAAGAAATCAATAAAGAAAAGGAAATGACCAAGGAACTGTTCGCAGCACTTGCACAGCTTGCTGAGGAAAACTGCATACCAATGGAATCCCTCGTTGAAAAGATCAGCCAGGCAATACTTAAAGCAGTAAGAAAAGAATATGATTATTGTGATGATTTCGTTGTAAACATCGACCCTGACAAGAATATTTTCGATGTATGCGTTCTCCGCACAGTTGTTGACGATGAGCCTATTGACCTTAACGAGATCAATATTGACGAAGCAAGAGCTGTTTGCTCACCTAATGCTCAGCTTGGCGACAGAGTTCCTTTCAAGCTTTCCACTGCTCAGTTCGGCCGTGTTGCTGCACAGTACGCTAAGCAGTCTATCCGTCACGACATCAAGGAATTTGAACGTGACAAGCTTATCAATCAGTTCAAGGACAAGGAACACGAAGCCGTTTCCGCTACCGTTCAGAAAATTGAACCCGGCACAGGAAATGCTACACTCACGATCGACAAGAACGAAGTTTATCTTCTCAAAAATGAACAGATACCGGGCGAAGTTCTCAGGGAAGGTCAGATCATTAAGGTTTATGTTGTCGGCATAATCAATCCCGATAAAAGACCTGCTGTCAAGATCTCCAGAAAGAGCAATGAGCTTGTAAAGCGTTTGTTTGAGCTTGAAATCCCTGAAATTTACGACGGCACAGTTGAAATAAAGTCAATCGCCCGTGAAGCAGGTGCAAGAACAAAGATAGCTGTATGTTCAAAAGATCCTAACGTTGATCCTATCGGTGCATGCATCGGTCCCAAACATTCAAGAATCGAAAAGATCGTTGACGAGCTTAACGGTGAAAAGATCGACATTATCATTTATGATGAAGACCTCTCGGTATTTATCGCACACGCTCTCGCTCCTGCCGATGTTATCAGCGTTACCGTTGAGGAGGGCGAAGAAAAGAAATGCACAGTTATCGTTCCGAACAATCAGCTTTCTCTCGCTATCGGCAATAAGGGTCAGAATGCAAAGCTCGCTGCTAAGCTTACAGGCTGCAAGATAGACATCAAGCCTGAAAACCCTGTTGAATAAGAGGTTCTGATCATGCCGGGCGTAAAAAAAATACCAATGCGTATGTGTCTGGGCTGCAATGAAATGAAGCCCAAGAAATCTATGATAAGAGTTGTCAGATCCCCTGAGGGTGAGGTTTCTCTTGACCTTACAGGAAAAAAATCGGGCAGAGGCGCTTATATATGCAAGTCCTGCGATTGCTTTGAAAAAGCAAGAAAAGCAAGACGCTTTGAAAAAGCTTTCTCCTGCCGCATTTCAGACGAGGTCTATGACAATATGAAAGGTGAGCTTGAGGAAAATGAACAGTAAACTTATCAGCCTGCTCACTATATGCCGCAAAGCAGGACGTCTTGTAATGGGTTTTGACCCTGCCAAAGAGGCTCTTGCTGAGGGCAAAGCAAAATTGGTCCTTCTGGCTGAGAACATTTCACCGAAGACCGAAAAGGAAATTAATTTTTTCGCCGCCAAAGTCAATGTCCCTGTTATGAGATCAGGCTGCACTCAGGAAGATTTTTTTAACGGGATAGGCAAAAAGGTCGGCATTGTTACGATATGTGATGAGGGTTTCTCAAAAAAAGCGGCGGTATTGGCAAACGAACCGCAGGAAAAGTAATATGGAGGTAATACAGCCTATGAGTAATGCTAAACAGCAGTCAAAACAGAAGCTTAGCGAAGTTGCTAAGGACCTTAATATAACAAAAGAAGAACTTGTTGATTTTCTTAAAGAAAAGCTTGATGCAGTAAAAAAACCTACTGCAAGCCTTACAGCAGACGAGATGAATTATATTCTCGAACATTTTACACAGAATAATCAGGTGCCCAATTTTGACGGCTATTTTGCTTCAAAAAATGAAGTGAAGCCTGCAAAAAAGGAAGAACCTAAAAAAGAAGAAGCTAAAAAAGAACCCGTTAAAAAGGAAGCTCCAAAGGCAGAAAAGAAAACTGCTCCCAAAAAGGCTGAAAAAGCTCCCGAAGAAAAGAAGCCTGCTCCGGCTCCAAAGGCTGAACCTAAAAAGCCTGAGGTAAAAGCTGAAGTCAAAAAGGAAGAACCAAAGCAGCAGCCTAAGTCTGAACCTGTTCAGCAGAGCAAGCAGCAGAACAAGAATGACAGATTCAATGCCGCTCAGATCCTTAAAGCCAATGAACAGCAGAAAAACAAAAAGCCTCAGGAACAGAAAAAGCCTCAGGAACAGCAGTCCAACAAGACTAAGCTGGACATCAAATTTGCCGATGCATCAGGCAGCGTTGTTGACCAGAAGCTCCATAAGGTCGATACAAGAGGCTCTTATGTTGAAATGGATAAGTACAATGAAAAGTATGAAAATATTGCGCCTGTTCAGAGCGGAAAGCACAAGGACAATTTCTCAAAGAAGCAGAAGCTTACACAGAAATCACAGCAGAGAAAGAACCAGCAGTATTCAAACAAGCACGAAACAGAAGCCGAAAAGCTCCGCCGTCTTGAACTTGAACGTGCAAGAAAGCAGCAGCTTAAGGTCCTTATCCCTGATGAGATCGTTGTTTCCGAGCTTGCTTCAAGACTTAAGGTAACTGCTACCGAAGTTATCAAGAAGCTTATGGGTCTTGGCGAAATGTGTACTATCAATCAGGTCATCGACTTTGATACAGCTTCCCTCGTTGCCGAAGAACTTGGCGCAAAGGTCGAAAAGGAGGTTATCGTTACTATCGAAGAACGTCTTATCGACGATTCCGATGATGACGGTGAGGGCATTGAAAGAGCTCCTGTCGTTGTTGTTATGGGTCACGTTGACCACGGTAAAACTTCACTCCTCGACAGAATAAGAAACGCTAACGTTACTTCAACAGAAGCAGGCGGTATCACTCAGCACATCGGTGCTTACAGAGTTAATTACGGCGGCAAGGAGATCACTTTCCTTGATACACCGGGTCATGAGGCTTTCACAGCTATGCGTGCAAGAGGTGCTTCCGTAACAGATATTGCTATCCTCGTTGTTGCTGCTGACGACGGTATCATGCCGCAGACTATCGAAGCTATCAATCACGCCAAGGCAGCGGGCGTTTCAATTATCGTTGCTATAAACAAGATGGATAAGGAAGGCGCAAACCCTGAAAACATCAAACAGCAGCTCACAGAACACAACCTCGTTGTTGAAGAATGGGGCGGCGATGTTATCTGCGTTCCTGTTTCCGCTAAGACAGGTATGGGTATTGATGAGCTTCTCGAAAACGTACTTCTCGTTGCGGAAGTTGCAGAGCTCAAAGCTAATCCTAACCGTCTTGCAAAGGGTGCTGTTATCGAAGCAAGACTTGATAAGGGCAGAGGTCCGACAGCTACTCTCCTCGTTCAGAACGGTACTCTCCACACAGGCGATATTATCATCGCAGGCACAGCTGTCGGCCGTGTTCGTGTTATGACTAACGACAAGGGCGAGATCGTTACTGAGGCAGGTCCTTCCTACCCTGTTGAGATAACAGGTCTTGCAGAAGTTCCTTCCGCAGGTGACACATTCAATGCCGTTGAGGACGAACGTCTTGCAAGAGAACTCGTTGAACAGCGTAAGCACGAAGCTAAGCAGGAACAGTTCAAGCAGTATCAGAAGGTTACTCTTGACAACCTCTTCAGCCAGATCGAACAGGGCGAGATCAAGGAACTTCCTATCATCGTCAAGGCTGACGTTCAGGGTTCTGTTGAAGCTGTCAAGCAGTCGCTTGAAAAGCTCAGCAATGATGAAGTCCGTGTTAAGGTCATTCATGGTGCAGTCGGTGCTGTTTCCGAGGGCGACGTTATGCTTGCAAATGCTTCAAACGCTATCATCGTCGGATTCAATGTACGTCCTGACCCTGTTGCTGCCGATAACGCAGAACGTGACGGTGTTGATATTCGTCTTTACAGAATCATTTATGATGCTATCGAAGAGATCACAACAGCTATGAAGGGTATGCTTGCTCCTAAGTACCGTGAAGTTGCTATGGGACGTATCGAAGTAAGACAGGTATACAAGATCTCAAATGTTGGTACTGTTTCAGGCTGCTATGTTCTCAGCGGCAAGGTTTCAAGAACCTGCGAGATACGTGTCGTTCGTGACGGTATCATCATCGCAGATGACAAGATCGCAAGCCTTAAGCGTTTCAAGGACGATGCCAAGGAAGTTGCCGAAGGCTATGAGTGCGGTATCACCCTTGAAAAGTTCAATGACATCAAGGAAGGCGACATTTTTGAAGCTTATATTATGGAAGAATACAGACCGGACTGATCGCAGAGATATGTTATGATATATGCCGCTTTATGCTGCATATATCATTCTGCGGCAGTCTTTCAGAAAGGTTGTCATATTAATGCCTAATTTTAAAAATCAGCGTCTTTCGGAGGACATTATGCGTGAAATTGCGGGACTTATCCGTGAACGTGTAAAAGACCCGAGAGTAAATAGTATGGCTGTTTCAGTTGTAAGAGTTGAGCTTTCGGGCGATAACTCTCACTGCAAGGTGTTCATTTCAAGCTTTAACGGCTTGGACGACGCAAAAAATGCCGTTAAGGGTCTTGAAAGTGCATCGGGTATGATAAGACGTGAGGTGACCAACAAGCTTCACATAAGAAGATGTCCTGACCTGCATTTCGTTGCGGATAATTCTATCGAACATTCCGCAGAGATCTCAAAGATGCTCAACGACATTCTTCCATCCGAAAAAGACGATACACAGGACGAATGAGTGTGATAATATGCAGATAAGCTATAACGAAACTGCTGAGTTTCTCAGAAATAACGATAACTTTTATATTCTCACCCATGCAAGTCCCGACGGCGACACGGTAGGCAGCGGATTCGGTCTTTGCTATATGCTCAGAAAAATAGGCAAAAAGGCAAATGTACTCTGCTCCGATGATTTTCCAAAGAGATATGACTTTATGTACAAAGAATATGCTCCGATGAAATTTTCACCCGATACGATAGTTGCCGTTGATGTTGCAGACAAAAAACTGCTGGGAAATAATCTTTCACAGTACGGTGACTTTGTTGACCTTTGCATTGACCACCATATCTCAAACACGGGCTATGCAAAGCGTACATTGGTCGAACCTGATGCTGCAGCTGCCTGCCAAATCATCTATCAGCTTGCTGCCAGAACAGGTCTTGCCGAATTTGACAGAAACATTGCGCAATGTCTTTACACAGGCATTGCAACAGATACAGGCTGCTTTAAATTTGACTGCACATCTCCCGAAACTCACATTGCTGCGGCTGAGCTTATGCGATATGATATTCCTGCGGGAAAGATCAACCGCCGTATGTTCGATGAAAAGAGCAAGGGACGTATGAAGGTGGAACAGTACGTTATCAACACAATGGAATACTATCTCGATGACAAATGCTCCATTTCAGCTGTCACACTTGAGGAAATGGAAAAAGAGGGTCTTAAACAAGAAGATCTGGAGGGCATTGCAGGTATTTCAACTATGCTTGAAAGCATTGAAGTCGGCATTGTTATACGTCAGAAGGATACAAATAAATTCAAGGTTTCCATGCGCTCAACAGGTGATGTTGACGTATCGGAAATATGCAAAAAATTTGACGGCGGCGGACACGTAAAGGCGGCAGGCTGTACTCTTGAGGGAGATCTCAATGAAATAAAGCGCAAACTGCTTGCAGGCGTTGCCCCTGCATTGGGTATAGATCTATGGTTAGCCTGAATGAGCATCTTAACGGTATAATCTGCATAAACAAGCCTGCGGATTTTACTTCATTTGATGTTATTGCAAAAATGAGAGGTATCCTGCGGCTGAAACGTCTTGGTCACGCAGGTACTCTTGACCCTATGGCGACGGGGGTGCTGCCTGTTTTTGCGGGCAGAGCCACCAAAGCCTGCGATATTCTCCCCGACCACGATAAAATTTATGAAGCTGAATTTCAGCTTGGTCTTACTTCCGACACACAAGACATTTACGGAAAAATAACCGAACACCGTGAAGTCGGAAATATCACGGCAGAGAATATCGAAAACACACTCGAAAAATTCCGCGGAGATATTATGCAGATCCCCCCTATGTACTCTGCGGTAATGATAAACGGTCAGCGTCTTTACGACCTTGCAAGGCAGGGTGTTGTCGTTGAACGTGAGGCACGTCCGATCACGGTTTATACACTTGAACTGACTGCCTATGATGAAAAAACACATTTCGGAAAGCTTGAGATCTCATGCTCCAGAGGAACATACATCAGAACTCTTATCAATGACATTGGCGACGCTCTCGGCTGCGGTGCTATTATGACTAAGCTTGTTCGCACCAAGGCCTGCGGCTTTACTCTTGATGACTGTGTTGCTCTTGAGGATCTTCAGGAGCTTGCAAATGCGGGGATCTCAGCCGAAAAATATCTTTATCCCATAGAAAAGGTCTTTGGCGATCTCAAAGCGATAAAGCTCAATCCGCATCAGGAGCATCTTTACCGCAACGGGATACGTCTTGATATTGACAAAATGAAGGCTGTCGGCTTTTCGGGCGACCCGGATGAAAAATACCGCATTTACGGTGCGGACGGAAGCTTTATCGGAACAGCTTTCGTCAACTATGAAAAGCGTGAGCTGCGTGTCGACAAAAACTTTTAGAGGGTGATTTTACGATAGATCTGACAGGTACAAATGAAGTGCCGAAAAACTCAACTGCTGTTGCAATGGGTCTTTTTGACGGTGTTCATTACGGACACCGTACTGTTATACGCTATGCCGTGGATATTGCTCAGAGAAACATCGGTGTTGACCCTGCGGTCTTTACCTTTGATACCGACACGGTGACTTCAAAGGGAAATAACGGTGTTGAATGTCTTATTTCAAGGGATATGAAGCGTGACCTTATAGAAGAACTGGGCGTTAAATACATTTACTCGCCTGATTTTATGAACTTCAAAAACCTTTCGACAGATGATTTTGTCGACCTGGTGCTTTGCGATAAAATGGCTGCAAGATTTGTTATCTGCGGTCACGATTTCCGCTTCGGCAAATTTGCTGCGGGAGATGTGGACGAGCTTGACAGGCTTTGCAGAAAACGTGGTATCAAAGTAAACGTTGTTCCCCCCGTTATTGAAGAGCAGGGCGAAAGAATTTCATCGACAATGATAAGACAGCTTATCCGTGAGGGAAATATTGAAGAGGCAAACCGTCTGCTCGGTTATCAGTATCAGATGCGTCTGCCTGTTGCTTACGGTCATCAGATAGGAAGAACTATCGGTTTTCCTACAATAAATCAGTATCTCCAAAAGCGTCAGGTCGTTCCGAAATTCGGTGTTTATGCTTCAAAGGTCGAGTTCGGAAACAATGTTTACAGAGGCATAACCAACATAGGTATTAAGCCTACTGTTGCAAACACGGACACCCCTATTGCCGAAACCTACATAATAGGCTTTGACGGCGACCTTTACTGCGAAACTGTCAGACTTTCGCTCATAAGCTTTATCCGCCCCGAAAGAAAATTTGACAGCATACCTCTCCTTGCTGAACAGATACGGAAGGACGTTGAGCTATGCAAGGCTATACCCGACAGCAAATACCTTTACTATCGTGACAAATGCTCCGAATAATTCTTTTTTGAAAGGAATGTTATAAATTGAAAACTGAGAATGTTAGAACCAGATTTGCTCCAAGTCCGACAGGATTTATGCACATCGGCAATCTCCGTACAGCACTTTATACCTATCTTATTGCCAAGAAATACAACGGCACTTTTATCCTCAGAATAGAAGATACCGACCAGGGTCGCTACGTTGAGGGTGCTACCGACGTTATTTACGATACACTCCGTGTATGCGGTCTTAACTGGGACGAAGGTCCTGACATCGGCGGTCCTGTCGGTCCTTATGTTCAGTCGGAACGTATGGGACTTTTCAAGCAGTACGCTGAAGAGCTTGTAAAAAAAGGCAAGGCTTACTACTGCTTCTGCACAAAGGAACGTATGGAAAAAGTCCACGAAGAGCAGAAAGCAAAGGGTATCACTCCTACTTATGACAGACACTGCCGTGACCTCCCTGCCGATGAAGTTCAAAAGCTTCTTGATGCAGGCACACCTTATGTTATCCGTCAGAAAGTTCCCCTCGACGGAACAACTACATTCCACGATGAGCTTTACGGCGACATTACCGTTCCAAACGCTGACCTTGACGACCAGATACTTATCAAGGCTGACGGTATGCCGACATATAACTTTGCAAACGTTGTCGATGACCACCTTATGGGTATCACTCACGTTGTAAGAGGCAATGAGTATCTTTCCTCCGCTCCGAAATACAATCTCCTTTATGAGGCATTCGGCTGGGAAGTTCCTTGCTATATCCACGTTGAACACATTATGCGTGACGCTACACACAAGCTTTCAAAGCGTGACGGCGATGCATATTTCGGCGACTTTGTAAACGCAGGCTACTATATCCCTGCTATCCTTAACTATATCGCACTTCTCGGCTGGGCTCCAAAGGGCGAAAATGAAATATTCACTCTTGATGAGCTTGTACAGGAATTTGATATTCACGGTCTTTCAAAGTCCCCTGCTATCTTTGACCCTGACAAAATGAAGGCTATCAACTTTGAGTGGATAAAGCGTATGCCTCTTGACGAATTCAAAAAGATCGCTCTCCCATATATCCGTCAGACCTGCAAGAGCGAAACAGCTGACATTGACGTTCTCGCAAGAGTTCTTCAGCCAAGAACCGAGCTCCTTACCGACATTCCCGAACGCTGCGATTTCATTGATGAGCTTCGTGAATACAGCAACGATCTCTACTTCAACAAAAAGATGAAAACAACTCCCGAAACAAGTCTTGAAGCACTTAAAGCTGCTCTCACAGTTTTTGAAGGGATCAATGCTGCTGACTGGACAGAAGAAAATATCCACTCCGCACTTTTTGCTGAGATCGAAAAGCTTGGTGTAAAGAACGGCTGGATGCTTCTTCCTATCCGTGCGGCTCTTTCAGGAAAGCAGTCCACTCCGGGCGGCGGCGTTGAGCTTGCTGCAATTCTCGGCAGGGACGAAAGCATTGCCCGTGTAAAGAAAGGCATCGAACAGCTTTCATAATAAAGCTCTCAATTCCAAAATTATTACACTTTTATCACAAAGCTAACACATAGCAATGATAAAATACAAAAGTATTGTGCATTTATGTAATTAATTTAGTAAAAATGCACCTGCGAATTTTTCTTATGCAAATGCCGTACTATTATCAGCCGGCATTTGCTTTGAACACAAAACCGAGAGGAATGGTGTTAAGTGATCGAGGTCAGAAACCTTACAAAACAGTATGGTCAGAAAAAAGCCGTTGACGATCTTTCATTTACCGTAAATGACGGTGAGATCTTAGGCTTCCTTGGACCAAACGGCGCAGGCAAATCAACTACAATGAATATCCTTACAGGATATATCTCATCAACATCAGGACAGGCTCTTATCAACGGCGTTGACATTCTTGAAGACCCTATGAAAGCCAAAAAGGACATCGGCTATCTTCCTGAGATCCCGCCGCTCTATCTTGATATGACAGTTAAAGAATACCTTAACTTCGTATATGACCTGAAAAAATGCAAGCTTCCGAGAAAGGCTCATCTTTCCGACGTATGCGACCTTGTAAAAATAACAGACGTTTACGACAGAATTATCCGCAACCTTTCAAAAGGCTACAAGCAGAGAGTAGGTCTTGCTCAGGCACTTATCGGAAATCCGCCTATACTTATTCTTGACGAACCCACAGTCGGTCTTGACCCTAAGCAGATAATTGAGATAAGAACCCTTATCAAAAAGCTTGGCAAAAAGCATACCGTTATCCTTTCATCTCATATTCTTTCCGAGATACAGGCTGTATGCGACCACGTTATCATTATCAACAAAGGTAAAATCGCCGCAAATGATACAACAGAAAACCTTACCGCAAATATTTCTACCGACCACCGTCTTATTGCAAGAATTGACGGAAACCGTGAGGAAATACTCAAGGTAATCAGAAATATCCCGGGTGTTATCACCGTTGTTGCGGATATGGAACGTGAACCCGGCATTTATGACTATGAGATCGAGGTCAAGGAGGACTGCGACATTCGCCGTGAGCTTTTCAAGCGTATCGTTGCAAGAAACTGGACAATGCTCGGTCTGAAATCTATGGAAATGTCACTTGAAGACATATTCCTCAAGATAACAATGGGCGACAATGTGAAAATAAACGTCAAAAAGGACGTTGAAAAGGCTGAGGCTGCTTATGAATCCGAAGCTGATGCTGCTAAGGAAACCGACGGCGAAGAAAAAACGTCTGAGGAAAATGAAAACGGAGGTGAGCAGTAATGGGAGCTATTTTCAGACGTGAAATGAAAGCTTACTTCACTTCACCTATCGCATATATTTTTATTGCTGCTTTTTATCTTTACACAGGCAACTATTTTGTAAACTACAATATGAGCTATGGCTCGGCTGATATGTCTTATGTATTTTCAAGTGCATTTGTCATTATGATGATACTTCTCCCGCTGCTTACGATGCGTCTTTTCACCGAAGAAAAGAAGCAGCGTACAGATCAGGGACTTCTTACCGCTCCTGTAAGTCTTGGCGGAATAGTTATAGGCAAGTTCTTTGCCGCAACCTGCGTATTCCTCTGCGCAATGGCGATATACATTCCTTATGTTATCGTTCTTTACGCTCTTGCAGGCACAGTTGAATGGGCTACTGTTATCGGCACAATGATAGCTCTGCTGCTTCTCGGTGCGTCATTTATTTCTATCGGCGTATTTGTTTCCTCTCTCACAGAGAGTCAGGTAGTTGCAGCTATCGTAAGCTTTGTAATAATTATTTTCTTCTATATGGTTGATATGCTTGCTTCAAGCGTTTCAAATGAAACTATCAGCAGCATTATGACATCTCTCGGATTTTACACAAGATACAATGAATTTACAACAGGTATCTTTAATTTAAGCAGTATTCTTTTCTTTTTAAGCACTATTTTCATTTTTAACTTCCTGACTGTTCGTGTGCTTGAAAAACGCCGCTGGGCTGATTGATGGGAGGTAATGAAATGAGTACAGAAAAAAAGACCGTTTCCGCCGACACAACGGCGAAGAAAAAATTCAATACCAAAAAGCTTAAATACGGTTCTGTCGCTACTGCTATAACAGTTATCATCATTGCTGTTGTTGTGCTTATCAATGTTATCGTAAGTCTTATCGGCAAGCGCACAGACCTTACCATTGACCTTACAAGCGCACAGGCTTTTGATATTTCTCAGGAATCAATTGATTACCTCAACACTCTCAATGAAGATGTCGAGATCGTTACAATGGTTGATGAGGCTGCTTTCCAGTCCACTACAAGCGCATACTACAAGCAGGCTTATGAAGTTCTGAAAAAGTATGAAATGTACAGCGACAGGATCACAGTCAAATTCGTTGATATGACCTCTGACCCTACCTATGCAAACAGATACAGCGAAATTTACAAGGGCAATATCACTCAGTACAGCATCGTTGTTACCTGCGGAAACAGAATCAAGGTCATCTCGGTAAACGACCTTTTCAACACAGAAATAAACTATCAGACATATTCATATGATATTGTTTCTTCAAAGGCTGAACAGGTCCTCACATCTGCAATTATGTATGTTACAGACCCTTCACCTAAGACTGCTGTTCTTCTTGATGTTGAATCCGCAGGCTCTTCCTCTTCAAATATCCAGACTCTTCTTGAAAATGACGGCTTCAATGTTACAACTGTAAATCCTCTCATCGAAGATTTCCCTATGGATGCTGACCTTATCGTTGTAAACGCTCCGCTCAATGACTTCTCCGAAGAGCTTATCGACAATCTTTACAACTATCTTGAAAATGACGGCAGCTACGGCAAGAACCTTATTTATGTTGCAAACTACTCACAGAAGCAGACTTCAAACATCGATGCATTCCTTGCTGAATGGGGCATTGAAGTAGGCAGCGGTGTTGTCGGTGACACAAATACAAATAATCTTGTCTATAATCAGACTTACTACGCTATCAAAAACTACATTACCGAAAATGACTACTCAGGCAACGTTTCACAGCTTTCACTTCCTGTAATTTCTTACAACTCACGTCCTGTAAGCCTGCTCTTTGAAACATCGGGCAATGTTACAACCCAGATGCTTCTTGCAACAGATGATACAGCATTCCTCTTCACAGACGGAATGGATTCTCTCCCTGAGAACACAGCTTCCTACGGCACTATCGCTCTTGCAAGCAAGTATACATTTGACAGCGATAACAATCAACGCACATCAAACCTTCTTGTATACGGTTCATCAGATATGCTGGAAAGTGCGCTCACAGGCTCTACCTACTACAATAACGGTGATTACTTCATCTCCGCAGTAAATACAATGACAGGCAAAAACAGCGGTATCACTATCGTTGCAAAGGACCTTTCCGCTGCAACATTTGACAGCGACGTTGCCAAGGCAAGAACTGCGTTCTGGTTCTTCATCATCATTATCCCTGCTGCTATCCTTATCACAGGTGTTGTTGTATGGCTCAAAAGGAGACACAAGTAATGAAATCAAAGATAAAGCTGATAATAATTATCGGAATTGTCCTTGTTCTCCTTGCAGGTGCGGCTGTTGCTCTTAAGCTGACCGCTCCTGCCGATGAGGAGGAACAGACTGCCGAGGAAGAAGTAACATCATCTCTTATTTTCGATAAAGATCCTACTGACATCAAAACTCTTACCATAACAAATTCATACGGCAGCTATGCTGTTGAACGTTTCGGTGACGAGGGCGGATATGCCTGGACTGTTCTTGAATATCTCTACGCTCCAGTAAGCAGCACTCAGATAAACACTCTGCTCAACAAGGCTGCAACTCTTACTGCTCAGCAGACAGTAGTTGAAAATGCCGAAGACCTTTCTATCTACGGCTTATCGGAACCGACAGCCGAATACAAGGTAGAGTTCGACGATTCTCAGAGTACAGTAAAGGAAATATGCATAGGCAGCTCAGTTCCCGGAAAATCCGGCAAAAGCTATATGTACCTGAAGGGCAGCCCAACCGTCTATACAGTAACCACTTCCGATGTAAGCTGCTTCACTCAGGACAAGACCGAGTGCATAAACAAAACAGTTTACACAGCTTATACATCAGATGATGCAAATGACACTACCGACTACACCCGTATCAATAAAATGACAATTCAGCGCAAGGATCTTGACTATGATATTGTTATTGAATATGATACACGTCTTGATGACGAGAACGCTGTTGTTTCAAACTCATCTTCTTACAGAATGACATCACCTGTAACCCTTGACCTTAATCCCGATAAATGCACCGATGTAATACAGGGTGTATTCGGACTTACTGCCGACAGCTTCGCTCTCCTTAATCCTACCGAAGAAGATCTTGAGGAATATGGATTCAGCGACCCTACCGCTATCATCACAATGAACATTGTGGGCGGCGATTTCCGTATGCTCGTAGGTGACCCTTATAACGATGAGGACGGCAATCAGGCAGGCTACTATGCTATAGTTGAAGGCTATGAGGTCGTTTATATGTTCAGCAACAGCAAGCTTCCATGGGTAAGCGTTATGCCGCTGGACATCACAACTACAATGATAACAAGCAATTATATTTACGGTGTTTCCTCCATTGACATCACGGGAAATGCCGAGGCTCATTTCACAATGACAGGCTCTGAAGCAAGCGATTTCGCTGTTAAGCTTAACGGCAATGACGTTGACAGCGATTCATTCAAGACACTTTATCAGTTCATTCTCCGTGCTCCTGCTGAGCAGCTCTGCTTTGATGATGTATCGGGAGAACCTGCATTGACTATCGCAATAAGATCTGCATCGGGAAATGATACTATCGAATTTTATCCGACAGAAAACCGCAGAACTATAATACGTCTTAACGGCATTACGAGCTTCACCTGCAAGACAGCTTACCTTGACAGACTTATCGAAAATATCGGCAAGTTTGAAAACGGCGAGGATCTTATCACAAACTGGTAATACCGTAATGTGACAAATTATTTACTTGTTTTGCGGTAAAATAAGATTACCGCGTTTTATGGAATCAATTTCCTTAATGCGTAACTATGGGAATGAGGAAAATTATTTTTGCTCATATTTCCTAAATAAAAATTTCCTGTTTTTGAATAATAGCTATTGATTTTGTTAATATTTTATGCTATACTTAGTTTATACGATTCAATCAGGGAAAAATCACAGCTGCATAGAGGAGGAATTGACATGGCTGATAATACAAATCAGAACAATGCTAAAAATACAGATTTCTTTACCTATAAGGGACTTCCTTTGGTAAGAAACAATGATACGATTTATTACGGCAATATGTCCGATGAATATGTTATCATGATGCAGATAACCGAAAAAACAAAGGTCGGTGACCTTGATGTTGCAAGCAAGATAAAGATATATAAAATGGCTACCGATGAAAAGATCAATCCGGTAGAAGCTATTGTAAAGTCAAGTGAAAAATCAAGCCTTTATGAAGCCCTTGACATTGCATATATCTGGCTTTCAAGAACCTCTGCAGAAAAATAAAAAGTAATGCAAACGCCC
>ENA-ORCP01000590-ORCP01000590.1-human-gut-metagenome-genome-assembly--contig:-NODE-590-length-32556-cov-3.840882_pt1 | contig 32556 bp, 25 predicted proteins | sample MGYA00242990_ERZ507991 | MGnify/ENA primary metagenome ERZ507991 (study PRJEB26167, sample SAMN06115496) | human gut metagenome | host: Homo sapiens | place: China:Henan | collected 2015-05-07 | study... | reverse complement strand
TGCATTGTGGCGGTACTCTTCTTGGGGGATGTCAAGTCGCCGTTCATCATCGGGTTGAGACTGTTGAACAGAAAGTGCAATGCCGAAATCGGCTGCATAGATATATGACAGGACATTGTAATATAGATCGGGATGATATTCCTTATAATCAGCTCGCAGTACAATGATATTCTTCTTGAGCAATATCTTTTGAACGCTGTGGTAAATCTCATTGTGGAATCGGCTTGTCCCGAACTGCATAATCAGGAATGCCAATTTTTTCCCCTCAAAATCTTTTTTAATTTGGTGGACTTCCTCACTTATCTCCTTGGGAAACCGCTTCTCTATAGCCAGCTCTTCAGGATCAATATATTCTACAATTTCATCATTGTTTGTAATACCCGTGATTATGGCCGAAATTTTTACTTCACCCGGCTTAAGATTGGCATCTTTTCCAATTCCCCAAATTAAATCAACTTGCGTGGAAAAATGGGAAATGATTCTTTGCAGTTCGCTGATTTCTGACATCAGAATGTCATCCTTATAGGAAATATACAGCAGAATCCGTTGCGCTCCGGTAAACACCAAACCTTCAAAAAACGGGGAATTCATAAAGTTTTCAGAAGCTTTTGCGACCCTATTTTCCCCGCTACCTGTTCCATAGGCTACGGTGGCAGTCTTTCCTCCTTTAAGAGTAGTGACAATGTCGGCCAAATCAATGTTTATTGCGCCATGACTACGCAGTATCGACAGCATTGTGCTTACCGGGATGCAGAAAAAATCATCCGAAAATGTGAAAGCATCGGAAAACGAGAGTGACTCTACATAATTAACAATATTGTCATTGGAAAAAATAGCAATATTGTCAACTATAGGTTTCAAGTTGGCAATGCCTTCTTCTGCCTGTCTCCTTCTGAGATTTCCCTCAAAGGAAAACGGAGTTGAACATATAGCAAAAGTATATAATCCCAAGTCACGGCAAATGTCAGCGACAATCGGGGCTGCCCCTGTGCCGGTTCCTCCACCCATTCCCGCAATTATGAATACAATGCGGTAGTGATTGGATTTAATGATGCTTTGTATTAGATTGCGGCTTTCTGAAGCTGCTTTTCTACCTTTAACAGGATCAGTCCCGGCGCCGGCTCCGTTTGTTATCCGTTCGCCGATAAGGTATTTATTGGTTACCGGCAACTTAAGTTTATCTAACGCCTGAAAATCAGTGTTCAAGGCAAAGAGGTCCACGACAGAGTGCTCCGACAGAGTGGAATATAGGTGACTAACCACGTTGCCGCCTGCGCCTCCAAGACCTATTATTAAAGCAAATTTATCACTTTTTACACTAAACTCATCCATAATCAGCTGAAAAAAGGCTACCGCGATAGGGCGGCAGCCTCGTAATTTATGAGGTGAATAATGATTCTTATACGTAGCCTTTGATTATGCCTCTCTTTGAGTTTCTCACAAAGAGGATGATTTCATCGCGTTCCTTGGTAGCAGGAAGTTCTGCTTCAATGCGCTCAACAGCATCGGAATTATTAAGACCGCTTAGATAGAGGTAACGATAAATTTCCTGTATCTGCTGGATGGTTTCGTTACTGAAATCTCTGCGGCGAAGACCGATAGAGTTGATTCCGGCGTAGGAAATGGGCTCACGCGCGGCTTTGACATAAGGGGGCACATCCTTGTTAATGAGCGCTCCGCCCTGAATCATTACATGAGGGCCTATATGACAGAACTGATGGACCAGCGTTCCACCTCCAATAATAGCATAGTTGTCAACAATGACTTCACCTGCAAGCTGAGTGGCATTGGACATGATGACGTTGTCGCCAAGAATTGTATCGTGAGCCACATGACAATAAGCCATTATGAGGCAATTGTTACCGATAACCGTTTTCCCTTTTGAGGCGGTGCCGCGGTTCACTGTGACACATTCGCGGATTGTGGTGTTGTCACCTATTATAGCCACTGTGTCCTCTCCACGGAATTTCAAATCCTGCGGGATGCCGGATATGACGGCGCCTGGGAATATGCGGCAGTTTTTACCAATGCGAGCGCCTTCAAGAATTGTAACATTACTTCCAATGCGGGTGCCTTCTCCGATTTCAACATTCTGCTCAATCGTAACAAAGGGATCAATTACCACGCTGGGATGGATTTTGGCGGCCGGATGGATATAAGCTAAAGGTTGTTTCATTTCAAATCAAGCTTTATTTTTGATAATCTGCGCCATAAATTCGCATTCCGAAACTATTTTTTCTCCAACAAATGCCAGACCTTTCATCATGGCCATGCCTCTGCGAAGTTCGGTCATGAATGAAACGTGGAAAATAAGAGTATCGCCCGGAACAACTTTCTGGCGGAATTTAACATTGTCAATCTTCATGAAGTAGGTGGAGTACAGAGCGGGATCCTCTACGGAACTCAACACGAGCAAACCTCCGGTCTGCGCCATTGCTTCAATCTGCAGAACGCCCGGCAACACCGGTTCCTGGGGAAAATGTCCGGGGAAGAACGGTTCGTTTGCCGTGATGTTTTTCACACCTACTATATAATTGTCGCCTTTCTCAATAATTTTGTCGACCAAAAGCATGGGATAGCGGTGCGGAAGAAGCTCGCGGATGCGGTTATTATCCATAATAGGCTCCTTGTTTGGGTCATAAAGCGGAGCCTGCACATCCTGATGCTTGATTTCCTTACGGATTTTCTTAGCGAAAGCTGTGTTGATGGAATGACCGGGTCGCGTAGCTATGACTTTGCCTTTGAGGGGACGTCCTATGAGAGCGAGGTCGCCAAGAACATCCATGAGCTTATGGCGAGCCGGTTCATTGTTGTGGAACAGCGGGCGCTCCTGAATATAACCGAACTCGGTCACTTGCTTACGGGGCACGCTCATAAGGTCGGCCAAGGCATCGAGGGTTTCCTGTGACATGGGACTGTCATAAATCACAACTGCATTGTCAAGGTCACCACCTTTAATCAGATTCGCTTTTACAAGAGGCTCAATCTCCCTCACAAAAACGAAGGTGCGGCTTGAGGCTATTTCATTTGGAAAATCCTCTATGGCCTCCAGCGATGCAAACTGGTTGTTGAGCACAGGCGAGTCATAATTGACCATAACATCAACCGAGAATGAAGTGTCGGGCAAAACAACAATAGAAGCCCCGCTGGCTTCATCCCTTACTTCTATTTTGGTTTTAACAATATAATAGTCCTTATCATCTTTCTGCTCCACTACTCCGCTTTCGGCTATTTTAGAGCTGAATTCGCTGGCACTGCCATCAAGGATGGGCATTTCGGGTCCATCAATTTTGATGAGGACATTGTCAATCCCGGCAGCATAGAGAGCAGCCATGGCATGCTCAATAGTGCTCACTGACACCTGACCGCGACAAATTACGGTACCTCGCTGAGTGCTGACCACATTCTCGGCCAAGGCTTCAATAACGGGCTGTCCCTCAAGATCTGTTCGCTGAAATTTATAGCCATGATTATCGGGAGCCGGAAGGAATTCGGCATTGATTTCCATGCCGGTATGTAGCCCCTTACCATGCACTGAAAACGGAGCCTTGAGCGTAGTCTGTTTCATATCTGATATGTTATATTTTTTATGGTTATGTTTTTATGCTGAATATTACGAGGCATGCTGGTGCAAGCTGCTTCATCACTTGCTATTCCTCTCAAGATTCTTTACGCGTTTATAGAGCTCAGGCAAATCTTTTACAAATACGGCCTGACGGCAATAGCTCTTGAAATCCATAGCAGGCGAGCCGAAAAGTCGAGAGCCGGACTCAGCACTTTCCTTTAGACCGGACTGAGCTGCAATCTGCACGTCATCGCCAACCGTTATATGACCGGCAATACCAACCTGCCCTCCTATCATACACTTCTTTCCAATTTTGGCTGAGCCGGCCACACCGCCCTGAGCTGCCATTGCCGTATGCTCGCCAACCACGCAGTTATGGGCTATCTGCACGAGATTATCAATTTTCACACCACGCTGAATACGAGTTGCCCCCATCATTGCACGATCAATGGTGGTGTTCGCCCCTATCTCAACGTTATCGGCAATCTCCACATTACCTATTTGCGGAATTTTCTCATACCCATCGGGAGTAGGCGCGAATCCGAAGCCGTCGGCACCAATTACAGCCCCTGCATGCAGAATGCAGTTTTTGCCAATTTTGCAGCCATGATAAATCTTCACACCTGAATAAATCACAGTATTGTCACCAATAGCTACCCCTTGTCCTATATAAGCCTGAGGGTAGATCTTGACATTACGGCCAATGGTGACATCTTTACCCACATAAGCAAAAGCCCCGAGATAGATATCTTCGGGGAGATTCACGCCATCGGCCACATAGACAGGCTGTTCAATACCGCTCATCACAGGCGTTACCATCGATTCAACGATTTTAAGCAAATGAGCAACGGTGGCATAGGGATCGGCCACTCGAATCAACGTTGCCGTTACCGGCTGCTCGGGCTTAAAATCATTGCTCACGAGCACGGCCGATGATCCGGTTGTGTAAATGTAATGCGTATATTTAGGATTGGCAAGAAACGAGATTGCACCTTCATGCCCTTCTTCAATCTTTGCTATTGTGGAAATCTTCACATTTCCATCACCTTCTACGGTTCCATTTGCAAGAGAAGCTATCTGGTTTGCTGTAAATTCCATTATATAGTCAATAATAAATGCACATTATTCAATATATAGTGCAAAGTTGCTAAAAAATTTTCAGATAATCCCTATTTTTCAGTTAAAAGTGCATAACCGTCACCATCTTTGGCTATTTTATGCTCTTTGAGCAGTAATCCAATGGCTTTTTTAAAGTCTTTTTTGCTGCAATGAAAGCGATAGCGTATTAAATCGGGTGATGACTTGTCGCCCATCTCCATGGATCCACCATTGATTCGGAGGAAATCTGTCACAGCCTCAGCCAAAACGGCTGTACGCTCCCCTGCCGGAGCATTCAGAGTAAGGTCTATTTTACCGTCATCGCGCACATTCTTAACATAGGCTTTGAGTCGGTCGCCCACCTCAAGGTTGCGGAACAATTCACTGTCATAAACAAGACCACGATGCTTATTATCAACAATGCAGAGATAACCGAGATCATTACGCCCGTAAACAAGCGCCTCAACTGCATCGCCGGGATGATAGTCGGGGTAGACGTTCCCGATATACTGATTTATTTTTGCTGTTGCTGCTATACGTTTCGAGGCATCATCAAGATAAATGTAAACGAGATAGCTGTTTCCCTGGCGCATGCGTTCTTTCTGCTGGCTGAAAGGCACGAGAAGATCCTTCAGGAGTCCCCAGTCAAGAAACGCACCGATCTTGTTGACGGCCTTAACCGAAAGGAAAGCGAATTGCCCGACGGTGGCCCGAGGTTTCTCGGTAGTGGCTACCGGACGGTCCTCTGAATCATTATAGACAAACACCTCCACTTCATCGCCTTCGGCAAGCGGAGCTGTTATGTAACGTGAAGGCAGCAGCACTTCATGGCTCTCATCATCAACAAGATAGACGCCAAAATCAGTGTGACGTGCCACTTTTAGTATGTTGTATTTACCTATTTCCATCAGCTGAATTTTAAATTATCACCAAAGTTACCATAAATTTTCGTAATTTTGCGGCAAATCACAACATGAATCACATGAACGTCATAGAAAAGTATTTTCCGGCTCTCACTACCGAGCAGAAATTGCGCTTTGAGCAGTTGGGTACCCTTTACCCTGAATGGAATGAAAAAATCAATGTAATTTCCCGCAAAGACATTGACAATCTTTACACTCATCACATATTGCACTCGCTTGCTATAGCCAAATTCATAACTCCTAATCCGGAAACAACTTTTCTTGACATGGGAACAGGCGGAGGATTTCCAGGGATTCCGCTGGCAATCATGTGGCCCGAATGCAAGTTCCACCTAATTGACCGCATAGGGAAAAAAATCAAGGTAGCTTCAGCAATAGCCGATAGCATTGGTCTGGGAAACGTCACGTTCCAACACGGCGACATAGGCGAATGCCGCCAAAAATATGATTTTGTTGTGAGCCGGGCAGTAATGCGTCTCAATGAGCTGGTGCCTCTGATTAGGAAAAATATCCGCCACGAAAATTCAAACCGTCTGCCAAACGGATTGTTATGTCTGAAAGGGGGCGACCTTCACGAAGAGATTTCTGCAGTAAAGAATCCCATCATCGAAGTGCCTCTGAGCGATTATTTCAGAGAAGAATTTTTTGAAACCAAAGAACTAATTTACGTGAAACTATGAAGCTTGCCATATTTCAGTTCAATATGTTCGCTGTCAACACCTATCTCGTATGGGATGAAGCAACGAATGAAACAGCTATAATTGACCCGGGAATGACTCACGCGGCCGACAATGAGGAGATTTCAAAGTTCATCGGCGACCATAACCTAAAGCCAAAGTATCTAATAAATACGCATTTGCACCTTGATCACACTTTTGGCGATGATTTCATTTCACAACATTACGGATTGCCGGTCATGGCAAATGAGAAAGACGCTCAGCTTGGCAGAAGCCGTGGTGCGCAGGCGAGAGCTTTCGGTTTGCATGGCGCGGACATACCCCCTCTCTCAATCGATCATGAGTTGCGTGATGGAGAAAAGCTTTATCTCGGCAAAGAGTATCTTGAGGTGCTTGAAGTGCCGGGGCATAGTCCCGGTTCAGTGGCTCTCTACTGTCCCGCCGGAAACTTTGTGATCACAGGCGACGCCCTATTTAACGGGAGCATAGGACGCACAGACCTGGCGGGGGGAAATCATGCGCAACTAATTGACAGCATCAGAAGAAAACTTTTCACACTGCCGCCCGAAACGGTTGTGTATCCCGGTCACGGCAACCGGACTACAATTGGTGGCGAAAAAATCACCAACCCTTATTTCTGATTGCCTTTGGAGCGCTCTATGAGATAGGAGGCCTGCTCACGGACCACAGTTTCAAGATTGCGCAGCCCGACGAAGTACGAGATGTCGTTCGTAGATATTACTTTATTAATTGGGCGAAATTCTTTAAATGCCTTGCTATAGAGTTCGGCCATGCGCTCCGGCATGCGTCCAAGTGCAAGATTGCCAAGGACGTAGACAACAGTGTCATCAAAACTCACCTTGAGTCCTGAATTAATGCGCCTCTCATATATATCGACGGCCATCCGGTAATTCTCGCAAATAAACAACCTTGCGAGTACAATCGAAAACAAATCATCGGACATTCCTTTACCCGATGAAATAATCTCCTCAACCAAAGGCGAAACATCAAAAACAGTGGATGAGCCATCAGTTATAGCGGTTTCATAGAACCAATTCAGCATTTCCTCATCGGAGGCCGCAGCAACATAATTTTTCAGGGCTTCCAATACTGTATGCCGTTGTGCGGGAGAGATTTCCACCTGCAAAAGCATCAGATAGGTGGATAGCGAGGTTTTGCTTGCAACAGCTATCTCAAGCATCAAATCCGACGCTTCATTGAACTTCCCTTCTTTCATGAAAGCCGAGGCTTTCAGAGCAGGCCCCTCCGGAAACAATCCAGCTTGGGTGAGCCTGTTGGCCAAGGCGTGAATCTTTTCAGCGGGAGCATCGGTTTTCAGCAACAGGTCGCCATAGAGCTTGAGCGCTTCTTGGCAGTCGGGATTCAGAGCCAGAGCGTAGTCAAGGGCGATTTCGCCTTCCTCAATATTGTTGAGACGGTTTATGTAAAGATCGCCTAAGGAGACCCAATATTCAACCGAAAACGCATCCATCTCTGTCAGTTCAATGAACAGAGGCAAAGATTCTTCAATATATCCTTCATCACGAAGAGTCTCAGCAACCGTTGCTACAAACGTGTCGGGATAGGCGCAGAACGGCTTAACCTTGTCAATCAACGATGCCAGGTGGCGTATGTCATCTATCGTAAGAGCAAGCGTGACAAGAGCTGTAGTCTCATAATCATACAGCATTTTGGGCTTGCATACATTCAACAATGCCGAATAGGATTGTTGCCATTTAGCCACGTCCCAGGTAAGCCAAGAAAATACAAGATGCCGGATAAACGACTCCTCTCCAAGACGCGAGGCTACAGCAGCGGCACCGGCTGACTCTTCAGCCATAAGCAGCCTCATGGCTTTGCGCTCAAGCATCGGCTCAAAATCGGGATCGGACTGAAGAAGGCTGTTCATGATTTCTCCGCTCACCCAGCCATCGCTGATGTCAGTTGCATAATCATAAACATCTATTAAATCCTCGGAATCGAAATCCAGGCGGCGTCCGGTTTCAAGCCTGCTGACGACATCACGATAAAGATTCGCAATGTCGTCCTCAGGTATTCGATTGTCTTTTTCGGCCATTCATTATTTGTTTTTCTCTTTTTCCCAGCTGTCTTTAAGCGCTATTGTGCGATTGAACACGAGATTGCCGAGTTCCGATGATTTGTCGGGAGTGAAGTAGCCAATGCGCTGGAACTGGAAATGATGACCAGGTTCGGCTATCTTGGCCGCGTATGGCTCAAGCTTGATATTCTCAACAATTTTCAAGGAATCAGGATTGAGCATTTCGCGGAAATCGCGGTCGGTTTCGGCTGCAGGATTCTCAACATTGAACAGGCGGTCATAGAGGCGCGCTGTGGCGTTGACAGCATGCTTGGCCGACACCCAGTGGAGCGTCCCCTTAACCTTGCGCATGCTTCCGGGAAGTCCGCTGCGCGTGTCGGGGTCATAGGTGCACTGAATCTCCGTAATGTTGCCGTCAGCATCCTTAGTCACACCGGTGCATTTGATTATGTATCCACCCTTCAGGCGCACCTCTTTATCAGGAGCGAGACGGAAGAATTTCTTAGGCGGATTTTCCATGAAATCATCACGTTCAATATAAATTTCACGTGAGAAAGGCATGGCATGCTGTCCGGCGTTTTCATCCTCAGGATTATTGTCCATGTAGAGTGTTTCTTCCTGATCCTCGGGATAATTGGTGATAACCACTTTTACAGGGTTAATCACTGCCATCACTCTGGTTGAAACCGCGTTGAGGTCCTCGCGAACGGCATGTTCAAGGAGCGACATAGAGTTCAAAGCCTCATATTTGGTGTAACCGATGCGATCCATGAAGTTGCGGATTGAGCGAGGAGTGAATCCGCGACGACGCATACCGGAAATAGTCGGCATTCGGGGGTCATCCCAACCGTCAACGAGTTTCTCCTTAACAAGCTGGAGGAGCTTGCGCTTGCTCATCACTGTGTAGGTAAGGTTTAGACGGTTGAATTCAATCTGACGGGGGCAATATGATTCATCGGCAAGTTCTTTGACAAAATATTCATAAAGCGGACGGTGAGGCACAAATTCAAGCGTGCAGATTGAATGCGTCACGCCCTCAAAATAGTCGCTCTGACCGTGGGCAAAGTCGTACATAGGGTAGACGTTCCATTTTGTGCCGGTTCGGTGATGCGGGTGCTTTATGATACGATACATTATGGGATCGCGGAAATGCATGTTGTCAGAAGTCATGTCAATTTTCGCACGCAGCACGCGGGCTCCCTCATCGAACTCGCCCTTGTTCATACGCTCAAACAGGTCCAGATTTTCTTCAACCGACCGGTTGCGGTAAGGGCTCTCCTGACCAGGCTCGGTTGGCGTGCCCTTCTGAGCAGCTATCTGCTCTGAAGTCTGATCATCAACGTAGGCTTTGCCCTCCTTTATCATTCTTACAGCAAGGTCATAAAGCTGAGGGAAATAGTCGCTCGCGTAATACTCACGGTCGCCCCAATCAAAACCAAGCCAATGAATATCCTCACGTATGGAGTCAACATATTCAACGTCTTCCTTCACGGGATTGGTATCATCGAAACGAAGATTGCAAGTGCCGCCAAACTTCTCAGCCACACCGAAATCCATGCATATAGCCTTGGCATGCCCTATGTGGAGATAACCGTTAGGTTCGGGCGGGAAGCGGGTGTTGAGTCGGCCGCCGTTTTTGCCGGCCTTTAGATCATCATATACTAATTGTTCAACGAAATTCAATCCTTTGCTCTCGTTGGTTTCTTCCATTTCTTTTTCTGCCATGGCGTTAAAAATGTGATTCGTTAGGCTGATTATTGATTTTTATAATAAAATGATTACAAAATTATCACTAATTTGTCAAACCGCAAAGAAGTGTGAGCTATTTATGCTTCAAGCTGTTCAAGTTCCATTGAGGCGAGCTCCCAAAGGCTCATGGCGTTTTCAAGTTTTTTGGTTGCTTCAGAGTGTGAAAGCATCAATTGCTCATCATAAGCACCTTGAGCCATGCGGGCTTCAATGTCGGCGACTTCAGTTTCAAGACGTGATATCTCTTTTTCGCAATCTTCAATTTTTTTTCGAGCGCGTTTCAGTATCTTTTCACGCTCTTTCTGCTCAGCATAGCTCAATCGCGGAGGTTTGGGCGTCGGAGATTCAGACACTGCTTGTGCAGTCTTTGTCTGCTCTTTTATCTTAGATGCATCATCCTTGCCCGGCGATTGCGACAACTCAATCTCTCTAAGGCTGGAAAGTCGTTTCTTCTCCAGGAACTCATATATGCCGCCCAGACACTCTTTGACTTTACCTCCTCCGAATTCATAGACCTTCTCCACAAGTCCGTCAAGGAATTCACGGTCGTGGCTCACCACTATCACCGTACCGTTGAAATCTTTGATTGCCTGCTTAAGAATATCCTTTGTTTTCATGTCAAGGTGGTTGGTAGGCTCATCAAGAATAAGAAGGTTCACTGGTTCGAGCAGAAGCTTTATCATGGCCAGACGCGTCTTTTCGCCCCCCGAAAGGACCTTGACCTTTTTGTCGGAGGCTTCGCCTCCAAACATAAATGCGCCCAGAATGTCACGGATTTTGGTTCGAATATCCCCTACGGCAACGCGGTCAATAGTATCAAAAACCGTAATCTCGCCATCAAGGAGTGATGCTTGGTTCTGCGCAAAATATCCGATTTTAACGTTATGCCCAATCTTCAGCGAGCCGTCAAACGGGATTTCTCCCATTATACATTTCACGAGTGTTGACTTTCCTTCGCCGTTCTTCCCAACAAACGCAACTTTCTCGCCTCGTTTTATAGTGAATGTTGCGTCACTGAACACATTATGAGCGCCATAAGTCTTTCCCACGTTTTCAGCGATTATAGGATAATCACCGGACCGCGGAGCCGGCGGAAACCGGAGATTAAGCCGCGAATTGTCAACCTCATCAACCTCAATGCGCTCAATCTTGGCGAGCTGTTTTATGCGACTCTGCACCTGAACGCTCTTGGTTGCCTTGTAACGGAAACGTTCAATAAAATCCTCGGTCTCCTGAATCTGTTTCTGCTGATTGAGATAAGCACGCATCTGCTGTTCGACACGCTCCTTGCGAAGCTCAACGAATTTGGAATACTTTACAGCGTAATCATAAATTTTCCCAAGCGAAATCTCTATGGTGCGGTTGGTGACATTGTCAATGAAAGCGCGGTCATGGCTCACAAGAACAACGGCTTTGGCTTTTGTCACAAGGAACTGTTCAAGCCACTGGATAGATTCAATGTCAAGATGGTTCGTCGGCTCATCGAGCAACAGCACATCGGGGCGAGTGAGCAATAGTTTGGCAAGCTCAATTCGCATGCGCCAGCCACCGCTGAATTCGGCCGTGGGCCTGTTGAAGTCGCTGCGCACAAATCCAAGACCTATAAGAGTCTTCTCCATCTCCCCCTCGCGGTTTTCACTGTACTCTATAGCTATTCGGTCCGTTAGAGACGTAATGCGTTCAATCAGATTCTGATAGGACGGGGTATCATAATCTTCACGAGAGGCAAGCTCATCGGTCAATGCAGCAAGTTCATCTTTAAGGCGGTCAATGCCCGAAAAAGCTTTCCGAACTTCATCAACCACGGTAAGCGTATCACTCGTTTGCATCTGCTGTGGCAGATAACCAATAGTGATGCCTTGCGGAACAGCCACCTGCCCCGAAGTAGGTTTCTGCAAACCGGCAATGATTTTGAGCATGGTTGACTTCCCTGCCCCGTTCTTGCCCACCAAGGCAATCTTATCCTTGGGGTTTATGACATAATTTATATTGTCAAACAGCGATTTAGCGCTGAATTCAACGCTTAGATTCTGGATAGAAATCATGTAATGTACTCAGAATTAGATTCTGAGTGCAAAGTTACTACTTTTTAAGTTATCGGCAATGCTTATTTATGTGTTTGCGAATCCGGGTGCTTGCGGCGCAACACAGTGTAACTTTCGGTGACAACCATGTCAACAGGCACATCAAATTCTTCGGCATCAATGGAATCGACCATCTGGAAGTCATAGCCCACGCCAACTTTATAAGCACGCGTCTGTGGCAAAAGCCTGTCATAATAACCCTTGCCACGCCCAACACGGTTTCCGCGGCGGTCATATGCCACCGCTGGCACTATGACAAGCTCAATTTCAGCCGGGTCTGTGAGGTCATCGCCGGTAGGCTCCTCAATTCTGAATGCCCCCAGCTTAAGGGATGTGCTTTCGTATGGAAGGATTTCAAGATTAACCCCATTCACACGCGGCAAAAAAAACCGCTTGACTGCGCTCCATTTCTGAAGGAAGCTGCGGGTTGAAAGTTCATCGGGCAATGAATTATAAATCAGTATGCGGTCACTCACAGCAAAAGCTGCAAGCTGTTCAATCCGGTCAAAAACCTTCTGAGCCGCTTCAACTCGCTCTTCATCAGAGAGCAAACGTTTACGCGCGCTCACGCGACGTCTGATATAATCCTTATCCATTTTGAGGTTACTTAATTACTTAGCTTTTGATGATTTGCTTAATTTGTCAATAGTCACGGGAAACTTTCCGTTCCCTGAATCAAGTTCCTTGAGAGCCTGGTTGACCACATTGTCATAATTGTTTATAACCTCGTAATAGGCCGAAGTGTTAAGTGCATCGCGGGCAATCAAAGCTTTCAGTTGACTAACAATCAAATCACGTGAAATGTTTATATAATACCAGCGCGGAGCGATTTTTTCTCTGTCCAACGCGAAATAAGCGAAATCCTGAATGAAAGTATCATCCGAGGGAAGCATAGTCAGCAATGATTTGACGTCCTTTGCCGTGCGCAACAGGTTACGGTTTCTGTCGGAATAGTTGAATGCAAATTTCTGCATCAGTCCGGCATTGAACACATCTATGTAATAGCTTGATATACCGGTGGTGTCATTAGGGACATAGATGTCAGGCATGATGCCTCCGCCTCCATACACCGTGCGACCTCCGAGAGTGATGAAAGTCTGCGACTCATCAAATTTGATGCTATCGGGATTGAAATCCTCGCCATGACGGAAGCGGTCGGCAATCTCCATGCTGTAGGCGGTGTTGCTGCCCAGCGAATAAGGTTTCTGAATGCAACGGCCCGAAGGAGTGTAATAGCGGGCTGTAGTCAAGCGAATCGCGCTGTGGTCAGGGAGGTCAATCTGCCGCTGCACGAGCCCTTTCCCAAATGAGCGACGCCCCATGATGAGTCCGCGGTCGTTATCCTGGATGGCACCTGCGAAAATCTCGCTTGCACTGGCGGAAAATTCATCAAGGAGCACCACAAGCTCAACGTCCTGATAAGCGCCGGTGCCATCGGCATAGAACGGGCTTTCAACATCATTCATGCGTCCGTGGGTCTCCACAATCGCGCTCCCCTCGGGAAGAAATTCGTTGGCCATGAACACGGCCGGTTCCATGAAGCCGCCACCGTTACCGCGGAGGTCTATGATGAAACGCTCGGCACCTTTTGTCTTAAGGTCAGTTATTGCATTGAGGAATTCCGAATAGGTGTTCCGGGCAAATTTATTGACTTTCACATATCCTGTTGGTGTTTTGCCCTTGTCAATAATGTAGGAAGCATCGATTGACGATACAGGGATATCCCCGCGGGTAACCTCGTAGGATAGAAGTTTGGGCGAATTGTCGCGCATCACGCCAAGTTTAACTTTGGAGCCTTTTTCGCCACGGAGTGTCTTTATAACACGTTCGTTAGTCCAGTTCTGGCCGGCTACAACGGTGTCGTTGATTGAAATCACACGGTCTCCTGCCAAAAGCCCCACTTTTTCCGAAGGACCACCCGAAATGACTTCAAGAACTGTAATGGTATCGGTAAGCATGTTGAATGATATGCCTATGCCTGAAAAAGAGCCGTCAAGGTCATCATTGACAGCTTGCAAATCCTCAGCCTTGATATAACTTGAATGAGGGTCAAGCTTCGCTATAATGTCGGAAATTGATTCTTCGAGGAGACTGTCGGTGTCAATGTCGTCAACATAGCCTTCCTTTATAAGCCCCATGATTGTGGCTATCTTGTCGTAGACCGGGCTTGATGCTTTGCGGCTTCCGAAAAACGATGCCCCAATCCATATACCTGCCGCCAAACTAAGCGCAATGACAAGGGGCATCCATACAGCCCCTGTGCTAATATTCTTTTTCATTTCAGATTATCAATAAAGTCAAATTCCAATACCACCTCTAAAGGTCAGAGATGTGGACGCATTCAACACCGGCACGCCGAAGCAATTCCACTCCATCCATTATCCGGTAAAGCTCATTATAAACTACCCGTTTTATACCTGCCTGGATTATGAGTTTGGAGCATTCCAGACATGGTGAAGCAGTGACATAAAGCGTAGATCCTTCCGATGAATTGTTACTGCGCGCCACTTTCGTAATAGCATTAGCCTCGGCGTGGAGCACATAGGGTTTTGTGAGGCCGGTTTCATCCTCACATACATTTTCGAATCCTGCCGGCGTACCGTTAAAGCCATCGGATATTATCATCTGCCCCTTAACCAGAAGAGCGCCAACCTTGCGCCTGACGCAGTAAGAATTCTCGGCCCATATCGTGGCCATGCGTAAATATCTTCGATCAAGCAGTTCCTGCTTATCTATGTTTTCCATTTATATCTTTTGTGCTTTTTTAAACTTCCTGCAAAATTATCACTTTATTTTTAGCTTTAATCTATATTTCTGCGATATTTTTTAATAAGGCACATTTTGAAGTGAATTTTTAGCAAATAAATGCCAAATCAGTTAATTTTTGCATAAATATTTGAAATCGGCTATCTTTTCCGAAACTAAATTAAAGTGGCTGAGGTTGAAGTTGAAACGACTTTTATCTTCAAACCCTCTTCTCAAACCTCAGATCAATATGTTACACAAACTCTTCCAACAACAACTGCTTGCACTTCAGACTCACATGTATAATTTTGCATACGTTCTCACTTCCAACCGTGAAGACGCGAGCGATCTGCTTCAGGATACAACTCTGAAAGCACTTGACAATGAGGACAAATATCATGATAACACCAACTTCAAAGGATGGGTGTTCACCATAATGCGAAACATTTTCATCAATAACTATAGGCGCGCGGCCAAGAGCGCGGTTTCTCTTGATGATTCCGATGACCTCTATCAGCTCAACGCTCCCGATGAAAGCACATATAGCTCGCCTGAAAATTCATATACAATAATTGAAGTACAGAATGCAGTAAATTCATTTTCCGATAGTTACCGCATTCCGTTCTCAATGGCCCTGGCCGGATACAGATACAATGAAATAGCAAAAAAAATGCATTTGCCGGTGGGCACTATCAAAAGCCGAATCTTTTATGCACGCCACAAGCTGCGCAACATGCTTAAAGATTACTTATCGGACTGACCATCATCCTTCACGCCCGGCAGACGCTTGGCAGTCTTAATTCCCAATGTGCGGAGCTTCTCGGCGCGTGATATAAGCGAACCTGTGCCATCACGCAGTTTATTCATTGCGGCGTTATATGCTCCCTGGGCCTGTCCCAGGGACTTTTCTATCTTCTCCATGTCGGTCACAAAACCAACAAATTTGTCGTACATAGCTCCCGAACGCTCCGCTATGTCAATGGCATTGCGCGTTTGACGGTCATGGCTCCACAGCTGCGACACGAGTTTGAGCGATGCCACAAGCTGTGTGGGTGACACAATGAGCACCCTCTTGTCGTAAGCTTTCTGCCACAACGAAGGTTCGAGTGACATTGCAGCCGAATAGGCTCCTTCATTAGGGATAAACATCATTACGAAATCAAGCTTTTCCTTTCCAACGTAATCCTGATAGGACTTCTGACTCAGTTCAACTACGTGCTTCATCACACTCGCCACATGAAGCTTACCGTATCTGTCGCGTTCCTCAGCAGTTTCGGCATTCACAAAATCAACAAATGAAGTAAGGGACACCTTGGAATCAATAACCACGGCTTTGCCCCCTGGGTATTTCACAACCACATCAGGACGCAAGCCTTTCCCTTCATCATCACGCAGAGGTTTCCCGTCGGCATCATGCTGCAGCTGGATGCAGAATTCCTCGCCTGGGCGCAGGCCCGAATTCTCAAGTATATTCTCAAGCACCATTTCGCCCCAGTCGCCTTGAATCTTTGAGTTGCCCCGCAAAGCAGTAGCAAGCTCTTTGGCCTCGCGCCCAATATTGTTGTTGGTTTCAATCAAATCTTTTATCCGTTCCTGCAGGGAGAAACGTTCTGCGGCCTCGCGACTGTAGAAATTCGTTACATCACGGCGAAATTTGTCGATGTCGGATTTCAACGGATCAAGCAGCTCCCCGAGCCGCGACTCACTACGCTCACGGAACAGCGACGTCTGATGTTCGATAACTTCTCGCGCAAGCAGCTGAAAGCGCGATTCGTTCTGCTGCAACAATTGTTGCTGTTGCTGCTGATTTTGTTTCAACATCAGTTCCGAGGATACTTTTATCTCATAGCAGCGCTTCTCGGCATAATCTGCGCGGATATTGGCAGCGGCCTGCGCCTCGCGGGACTCAAACAGTTCCTTATTAGCTTCTTCAAGTCTCTGCCCCATATCAGCAATTGATTTTCGCTGAATGAAAACCACTATTGCGAGCATAACGCAGAGAACGGCAATGATTAAGAGTAAAACAATCATGGTTTATATGGATTTTGCAGGTGTAAAGGTAAGAAAAGATTCCCTATTTCTCAACAATTGTTTGTAACTTTGCGCAACAATAACATTGAACCCAATGACCGACAAAATAACCATCGACGGCACCACTCTGCACTATACCGTTAGCGGTTCAGGCGATCCTGTCATACTCATGCACGGATGGGGTTGCAATCACACAACTCTTAATTCAATAGCGGCTGTTGCTCAGCAGACCAATACCGTATATAATATAGATTTCCCCGGATTCGGCGACTCACCCGAGCCGACAACGATTTGGGGCGTTGAGGATTACACCCGACTGATTGAACAAATGGTTGAGAAACTTGAAATCAAGAATCCTGTTTTACTCGGCCATTCTTTCGGAGGCCGCGTAGGTATCCTTTATTCATCCCGTAATCCGGTGAAAAAACTTATTCTCGTCGATGCTGCGGGAATAAAGCCCAAGCGCAGCCTGAAGTATTACTTTAAAGTCTACTCCTTCAAACTCTCCAAGAGAATAGCTTATCTCATCTATGGCAAAGAAAAGGCTGAGAAAATAATTGAAGAAAAGCGCAGGAAATCATCATCCTCGGATTATGCGCAGGCTACCCCAAAAATGAGAGCCATTTTGAGCAAGGTGGTAAATGAGGACCTTTGTCATGTGATGCCACGGATAAAGGCGCCAACACTTCTGATTTGGGGCGAAAACGATACGGCCACTCCCCTTTCAGACGCAAAAAAAATGGAGAGACTCATTGAAGGTTCCGGACTGGTGAGCTTCCCCAATTGCGGACATTACAGCTTCCTTGACAATCCCAGGCAGTTTGCCGCTGTACTGAAAAGTTTTCTTAACGCCTGACCTAAAATATTATTCATAATGACATACACTATGATTCTCATCTGCTACATTATTGTTTTGCTCTGCGTGCTGGCCAATATGCTTGCCGAATTCAAGCGTGACCTCATGATGATGCAGCAGAACTCCTATCGCAACGAGCGTTACATGCGCTGGCTCAAATCATCGAAAGATTCAACTTCCTATCCCCGTCTCATAGGCATCTGCACAGCATTCCTTGCATTGGTCACTTTTACAGTGCCGCTTTGGGGAATGGTTTTGATCGGCGTATTTTCAGTCGGCTCAGCCCTCACGCTCACGAAAAAGAAATACAAGAAACCACTCGTTTGGACCAAACGTGCCATACGCATCTATGCCACAACTCTGATTATTGCAGCGCTTGTTGAGGCAGCTACCGCAATCGTAACCCTCATGTTTGGATGGGCAGGTGACATAATGTTTAATTGCGCCGTTTGCGGCATCCTGCTTTATTGCGCCTCGCACATGGTGATAATGCTGGCAATATGGATTCTCGGACCTGTTGAAAGAGCCATAAACCGCAAGTTTTACAACGAAGCCGAAGCTATCCTCCGCTCCAACCCGGGGCTTACCGTGATTGGCGTTACCGGCAGCTACGGGAAGACAAGCACCAAGCATTATCTTGAACGCATTCTTTCAGAGAAATATGATGTGCTGATGACTCCCGGCAGTTTCAACACCACACTCGGTGTTATCCGCACTGTCAGAGAGATGATGAAGCCCTACTGCGAGGTGTTCATTTGCGAAATGGGCGCCAAACAGCGTCATGATGTTGAAGAGATTTGCAATCTTGTGAAGCCAACGATAGGTGTAGTCACCGCCGTAGGTCCGCAACATCTGGAGTCATTCAAAACAATTGAAAATGTGCAACGCACCAAATTTGAGCTTGTCGATGCGCTTCCGGCCGACGGTCTGGCCGTTATAAACAACGATTTTCCTTACATTGCCAATCGACCGGTTGACAATGTCAATTGCATCAGATATGCCGTGAGCAATCCCGCAAAAGCCGATTACACGGCTAAAAATATCAGCTACTCCCCTTCCGGAACAGAATTCACTGTTGTTGGCGGCGGTAATGAGCTGACATTTGCCACAAGCCTTGTTGGCGAATGCAATGTTTCCAATCTTTTGGCGGCTGTGATTGTAGCGCTCTATATGGAAGTGCCTGTCGACAAGATTCGCTATGCGATTGAAAAAATCGAGCAGGTAGAACACCGCTTGAACATGAAGCGCACTCCCGGCGGCATCACAATCATTGATGACGCCTACAACTCCAACCCTTCAGGCTCAGCAATGGCGCTTGACGTTCTCGCTTCCATGGATAAAGGAAAACGCATAGTGATCACTCCCGGCATGATTGAACTTGGCGAACGGCAGTATGAGCTCAATAAAGAGCTTGGCAAAAAAATCGCCGAAAGCGTTGACATTGCCATAGTTGTTGGCGAATACAACCGTGAAGCCATTGTTGAAGGAATTGAGTCCGTTGGTAAAGCTGATTTGAGACTTATCACAGCCGCCACATTCGCGGAGGCTCAACAAACCATGATTGGGCTCGCAACAACCGGCGACACAGTCCTTTATGAAAACGATTTACCGGACACATTCAAATAAGAAACCAAATTTCACAAAAAATGAAAACTAATATAGGCGTATTTTTCGGCGGATGCTCAACCGAGCATGAGATTTCGGTGATTTCCGCTTCTCAGGCCATGAGCGCTATTGACCGCTCGGTCTATGACGTTACCCCAATCTACATAACCAAACAGGGACGCTGGTACACCGGCGACGCACTTTTCGATGTTGCCAATTATAGGGATGTACCCAAACTGCTTGAAATGTGTAAGGAAGTGTACATGGAACCGGTGCGCGATGACTACAACCTCTACCTGCGCAAACGCAAACATTTCGGCACGAACATTGCCTCACATCTCGATGTAGCCATCCCCGTGCTCCATGGCTCTTTCGGCGAAGACGGCACTTTTGAGGGCATTCTCGATGCTATAGGCATTCCTTATGCCGGATGCAACGTTCTTGCATCGGCCAACGGCATGGACAAAATTACAATGAAAATGATTCTTCAGGCGTGCGATGTGCCTGTGGTGGATTATGTATGGTTCACTGACAAACAATGGTTCAGCCAGCGCGATGCTCTGATTGAAAAGATTGAAAGCACTCTTGGCTATCCGGTCATCGTGAAACCGGCCAATCTCGGTTCAAGCGTGGGTATCGGACGTGCCAAGGACCGCGAGCAACTCATTGAACGCATCAACGATGCCGAGCGCTACAGCACCCGCATAATAGTTGAACACATGATTGAGAATCTGCATGAAGTGAACTGCTCTGTGCTTGGCGACTGTGATGAATATGAAACTTCGGTGTGCGAAGAACCTATAAAAAGCGGCGAGATTCTCTCGTATGAAGATAAGTACATGGGCGGCACGAAAGGCGCCAAAGGAATGCAGGCCTCGCAGAAACGCATTCCGGCAGACCTTCCTGCTGAAACAAGTGACCGCATACGGTTTCTTGCCGGAGAGACATTCCGCGTGCTTTCATGCCACGGAGTTAGCCGCGTTGACGTAATCATTGACGCAGACAACGGGAATATCTATGTCAATGAAATCAACACTATCCCGGGTTCACTCTCTTTCTATCTGTGGGAAGCCACCGGACTGACGTTCGACAAGCTCATGGACCGTCTCGTGAAACTTGCGCTGAAACGCAAACGCGAGCAGTCAAAGAAAACAATCAGCTATGACCACAACATATTTGCTATGGGTGGCGGCGTGAAAGGAGCCAAAAAGCTCAAATAAACTTTCCCGTCAACCAACAGATAAGGGCTGCCCTCTCTTTCGGAGCGCAGCCCTTGATTTATAGCATTATTTGAAACAGAACTATTTCACAAGTACTTTCCGATTGCCTATAACATAGAATCCGGGGGCAAGCGAACGGATGTCATCAGGGGTGGCAGCCTGGAAAAGAAGAATGCCATCAAGGGTGTAGACTGTTACAGTCTCATCAGAATCCGCAGCAATATCGGAGATATCTGCAATTCCGGTAACAGCGCACCATCCTGAAGCTCCGTTGCCGTCCATTGCCTCGGCCGTGATAATGGCATTGCCCACAGTTTTGATTGTAACGGTGCCAGTTTCTGAAACAACGGCCACATCCTCATTGTCAGATGTCCAGCTCACACGTTTATCGGTTGCGTTGGTCGGAATCACTGTGGGAACCAATGTAAATTCGGTACCCTCCTCGGCTATAACGGTATAACGGTTAAGGAGAATTCGGGTTACAGGAACCGCCTGTTCGGCGCCGGTTACTGTCACTGTGCAAGTGCCGCTCACCGAACCACACTGAGCGTAGATAATGCATACGCCGTTTGCAACAGCGGTGACATTACCTTCGCCATCGACAGTGGCTACTTTTGTGTTGTTAGAAGTCCATGTGACAAAACGATTGGTCACATCTTCGGGCAGAATCTCAACTGATAGCGCACTTGTATTTCCAGCCACAAGGCTCAATGATGAAGGCAACACTTTGACTGATGTCGCTGGAACACCCTTTGCAAGCACCGTAACGCTGCAACTGGCCTCAAGGCCATTGGCGGTGGTGACAATAACCTCAGCTTCTCCCTCGCCCACGGCCTTCACTTGTCCGAGACTGCTGACTGTGATGACATTGGTGTCGGACGATGACCATGTAATGGAAGAATACGAATCCGAAGGAGATACAGAGGCGGTGAGGTAGCGCGTATCATCCACCTCCATTATAAGCTTATCAAAATTGAGGCTTACGGCTTCCGGCATCTGAGCCATAATATTAAACACGCAAGTAGCAGATGCTCCGCCGGGCGACTTCACTGTTATTACAGTTGAACCAACCGCTCGACCGACAACCTTTCCATAAGGGTCAACTACAGCAATATTCTCATCGGCCGATGACCATTCCAACGATGAATCCTTTACGTCAGAAGGAGTGATAGTAGCAACAAGCTGATAAGCTTCCTTGGCATGAATGTAGCGTTCGGAAGAATTAAGAGTAACCGTAGAGGGATAAACCGGATTGACTGTGATGACGGATGAAGCCGTCTTGCCATCGGCAGTTTTAGCAGTAACGGTGGCCGAACCAACTTTCACAGCCTTTATTAAACCGGTATTGTCAACAGTAACAACCGATGCATCGCTTGATGACCATGAAACAGTCTTGTCCTGAACATCGGTGGGCGTAATTGTTGCCGTAAGCTGATACTCATCGCCTACATAAAATTTATAAGTAGCCGGTGATACTGCAATACTTTCGGGATAAACCGGATTGACTGTGATGGTGCACTGCGCGGTTTTACCGTTTATGGTTGAGACTGTAATTACAGCTGTTCCCTTGCCAAGAGCTTTCACGAGGCCATTGGAATCAACTGTAGCGATTGAAGAATTTGATGAGGTCCATGACAGATGCTTGTCGGTCGCATTCTCGGGAGCTATTGTAGCCGATAGCTGAGTCTGGCCGCCAACATAAAGAGTTGCTTCTGCCGCATTCAATGAAACCGAAGTTGGGTGACCGCTAACAACACGGTCATATTCTTCATTCGTAACAATTCGAATTTCAGCGGGCGAACCGGCAGGAACTTTCAGGTACGACTGATTGGCCGGCAAATTCTCTATATTACCTATAACGAATCCGAGAGACCCATCGGAGAGGACACCGAGAACACGCATGGTGTTAGGATCATAGGGGGTCAGATTCAGGTGTGTCTTCATGTAATTCTCAAAAAAGACGCCGCCCATCTGATTGTTCTCTATCTGAGTTCCGTTACCCCCGACATTCATACGGTTATTTGAAGGCAGTGCGCTGGAACACTCAATATAACAAGGTGTGTTCCCCGGAATTGTCCCGCTGACGGTTTCGGCAACTGCCATTCCGTAACCGTACTTTGTGACAGCATGAATTACCACACCGCTCGACTTTGCCGACATAGGAAATGAAGCGTAGATAGGATGGTAGTACTTGCCTTGCGCAGTAACAGTGGGCTTGATGCCGAAATAATTGTCGCCGTCAGATGTGATGGGCTTAATCCACCAGTTGCGATACTTTCCCTGAGCCTCACTTGACATTGTGCCTTCAGGGGAATCAGAAGCATTGGCATCGCCAAGATATTTTGCCAATTTATCCTGCTTTCCATAGGCCATGTAAGTTCCGTCGGAATTCTTTCGTATCGACACATTGTGTTCAATAATATTATAAACACCGGTGCCTTGAGCAAGAATGTCATAATCAACTCCACCTTTGCTTTCAAAATAAAGCACAGTAGCCGGATCGCAGCAAGCTTTGTTGAAATCTTTCCATAACTGAATGGCAAGCGCATCGACAGAAGTTGTGGCTACATCCACATGACCTTTATTATCAGTGATGTAGGCATAGCGGTCAGTCATATAATTCTGCACCCTGTAGAATCCATTGCCGTTAAGTTGCGACATTGCAGGCGATGCGCCAGCAACGCAAACAAGAAATGTGAGTAAAAATTTATTCATAAATAACAACGGTTTAATTATCAATTCACACCTGCCGTGCCGGATTCTCTCACCTTGGGGAGCCCTAACACAGACAGGTGTGAATATATTCTTAACGTTTGCGGGCCCGATTTATTGCCCGCAAACGTCAACGAGATTTATAATCAGTCCTGGGCAATACATATAGCCACACGGTTCTTGACCGGTTCGCTATACGGCTGGTCTTCAGCCTCACCCATGCTCTTTACAGTTATTCTGGTTTCAGAGATACCGAACTTGGTGCGGAGAGTCTTGGCAACAGTCTGGGCGCGCTGGTTGGACAGACGCAGGTTGATTGCGCGAGTACCTGTACCCTTATCGGCATAACCGGTAATTACCACATTGGCATTGGGATGAGCCTTGAGATAATTTGCCATCTCTTCAACCTTAGCCATTTCAGTCTTTGAAATAGTAGTGTTTGAAATGGTGAAGAAGATATCAGTGCGATACGGTTCCTTGGTGTTCTTTTCAACAACAGTGTTGGTCACAGGCACCTCAACAGGCACTTCAACAATCTTCTCAACGATTTTCTCAACGATTTTGGGCTCGCATACATGCTGCTCAACTTTGCGGGTTTTCTTAACAAACTTGTCGCCGAAGGTGTAACGCACACCTACAAGGGCATTGAAGTACCAGTCGGCATTGCCGGCTTTCTTCGAGTTGTAAGAATCGGGCAATACGTTTGCCTGAAGTTCAAGACCGATGGCCACGTGCTTTGACACATTGAAGTTGACATCGGCACCGAACTGACCTACAAAGCGGGTCTTTGTTCCGTTCCAAAGCAAGCCCATCATGTTTATGCCGTCATTGTTCTTGGCAAAATTAGCGCAGACAGTGTTGGCCTCATCATTATTGAAACCTACATTAGCAACAACGCCACCGAACACGTTAACATCGACAAGACGTGTGGGATTGTAACCGCCAAGAATGTTTGTCATATCAAACACAACATTGGCAGTGGGAGCAACATAGTTCCATTTCCATTTATATGTGGCACCGTCAATTTTGCTGATACCACGGCTTTGCCAACCGTTTACAACAATGCGGGCACCGATATAGGGATTGAACTTGTAACCGACAGCTATCTGAGCGTTGGGAGATGCAAGCTTACCAAAAGCTCCTTCGCCAAGAGTTTCCTGACCTCCGAACTGACCCTGCAGATACCAGTGAGGCTGGAAAAAATATTCCGTGACCTCCTCCTGGGCCGAAGCAGTGAGGCATCCCATTGCAACAGCAGCAGAAAGTAAGATTTTATTTAATTTCATTTTTTTCTGTTTTAAAAATTTTGGTTACTGAAATTATCACACCTTATTTCTTAGTCCACAACAGTGAGATAGAAGCGAGCGGTTGAAGTAACACCAAGATAGTCAACTGCGGTGTAAAGGATTTCGTAAGTGTGACCAACCTTCATGCTTGCAGTGGGAAGAGCGAAACGACGCTGGTCGCCATGGCGTACTTCGGCAAGATACTGTGCGCTGTTGATAGCCTTAAGCTCGTTGAGGAGCTCGCCGCCATTAGCCTGAGCTGTCTGCTTGGTAGCGTTGTCAATAACGTTCACACAAGCAACCATCTTCTGATAAGCCGGAGCGATGATTTCGCCGGTGTAAGAAGTAGCGTAAAGCATAATACCGTTACCGCCTGCTTTGTGGAAGATGGTAGGTTTGCTGGCGTTACCGCTGAGGAAGTGAACGCCACCGTTACCAGCCTTGTAAAGCATAGTGGGCTGCAGATAGTGGTTGGGGTTATTGAATACGTTGTTGATGCGCTGAGCAAGGCTATTGTAGCGTTCAATGAAATCATTGAATTTGCCGATGTAAGAACCGAACTTGCCGTTAACCTCATCCTGGATGCTGGTGATCATGTCAGCGATCTTGTCGTTGATCTGACCCTGCATCTTACCGAGCATATCTTCAACGGCCTTGTCAACCTCTGCCATGAGTTTCTCGATAGATTTCTTATAGGCTTTCTGAATGCTATCGTTCCAATCACCGATTTTGTCATTGAACTGATCCTGAATAGCTTTAAGGAATTCATCCATATCACCCTGCTGAACCTGGCCGGTGAGAGTTGATGTACCGATTTCTTTACCGTTTTCATCGTAAACCTTACCGGTTACGGTAACTGTAAGAGAACCGTCGTAGTTAAGTACGATATCATCAATTGAAATATCAAGTGTAGCGTCACTTGTATTCACATTGACTTTTATGTCAGAGAAGTCAAACTTGTAGTCATCGGGGTTAAGGTTGAGGATTGCTTCGCTGATAGGATCGATTGTGGGAATCACATCGCCGTAGCCGTGACCATAAAGGAAGCCGTAAGAAAGGGGCTTGAATGTAGTAGCGGCGATGTTGTAGTTGGAATAAACCGCGAAGTTTTCTCCGTTAACTTCCCAAGCGGCCTTCATGGCATAAGCGGGAAGGATGCCGTTGAACTGGTCGTAGACAGCTTTCATGAGGTGCATGAGGTTGCTGCGGAGATTTGTACGCTTGTCCTCAAGAATCTGCTTCATTGATGACTTCAGGTTCTCGTGGATATGAACGGCAGTTGCGCTGATAGCCTCCATGTTGGCAGGAAGTGTAGCGTCAGCTTCATAGAAGCCATTGTTGTTGCCGCCACCCTTGGTGTAACCGAAAGTAAGGAGCTCCTGGCTCGGACGGAGATTGCGGAGTTCAACTTTCGAAGATTGGTCAAGGCTATTGACAAGCGGGAGATTCTGACCCTCGAAGTTGATGTTGTTCGGGTTGATGGTAACGAAAATCTTACCGAGGTTGCCGTCCTCCTTGTTCATGAGGATCTGACCGTTTTCAATCTTGACGGGTTCACAGCCTGAAGCTTCGAGCATGCGGAGCTCATCGGCAGTAACCTGAGGCTTATTATCGAATGTAGCGAAATTCTGAGTGCTCGGGAAGTCGTAGGTCTGCTTTTCACTCATACCGTAGTAACCAACGAGCATATTTGACTGCACGCCGATGGGAAGTGAGAATGTTCCGAACAGAGGATTGTATGTGCCCTGAACGAGAACGCTGGTGATGAGTGAGTTGATTCGGTTCTCAAGACCAAGAAGCTTGTCGACCTGAAGCTGAAGATTACGGATAGCGTCTTCATTTGCTTCAACACGATCTTCAAGAGCATCTATTCTCTGACCGAGAGCGGTATTTACGGCATCAATCTTGCTGTCAAGCTTGCCAATCTCATCAACGAGTTTAGAGTCAAGAGAGTTGATTTTGTTCTCAAGCTCGGTATTCTTGTTTTTAAGATCACGAATTTCATCAGCGAGGTTGGTGAGACCGGTCATATCGCCGATATTGGCATTGATAGTGGCGAGCTGAGTCTTGAAGCCATCAACCAAGCCTTCCAAAACAGTAAGACGCGAGTCATTGGCCATAGCCTGATTGTAGGCTTCAATAGCTTTCTGCTCGGTAGTTGAAAGACGGGTCTCAATATTGTCAAGACGGGTCTTAATCTGAGAAATCTCAGCTACCTGAGTTTCAAGAGTGGAAACACGGCGAGTGAGAGCGTCTATGAGAGCCTTATTGGCATTATCGGCAGCTTTGAGATTGGTAATCTCAGTGTTGATAGTTGCGATGCTTGCATTGATATTTGTGATTGCAGTCTGCAATTCTTGTTTTGCGGTTGCAATAGCAGCATCAATAAGACGGTTAACATCCTCTTCGGTCAAACCGATTTTACCATCTTTAATATCCTGCACCAGCTGGTCGTACTTATTATTAATGGTGTTTACCAGGCTGCTGAGGTTATTGTAATTTGTCTGCAGGGAGCTGACACTCTGAGTAAGGCTTGCAATTTGAGCGAGCTCATCGGCAATGTCGGCCTTAGTGATGAAGTCTTTGATATCATCGGCAGTGAGCAAACCGAGGTTCTTGAAATACTCGATAGTGTAGCTTTCAAAAATATTCTTAACCTGATCAGCATCGACTTTTTTATTAAGCTCAACGAGGATTTCATTGGTAATCTGGTTGCTGATCTGCTGAATCTGAGCCTTCAGGCGGGCGATTTCATCGGCATTGCCTTGAATCTTACCATTAGCCTCGGCGAGTTTCAAGAGAAGATCGGCAATCTTCTGCTGGCACTCAGTGCGGCAGGCGTCACAAGAGCTCTTAAGAGCGCTGAGTTCTTGAGAAAGCTGTTCAACTTTCTTCTGGAGGTTAGCGTCGGCCTGACTCCATTCAACCCTGAGGTCGTCATCGGTGTCCTTGCAAGACGTGAACGTGCTGCAGCCAGCGCCGGTTACAGCGAGGAGCAACAACACATTAATAAACTTCTTATTCATCTCTTTTGAATTAAATAAAAATATAATAATTAGAATTATAATCTCTCAATAAACATAAAACGGCGTGATAAAATTGAAAAAACATCTACAACAACCACCTATCCAAACAACATTAGCACCCAAAAAAGTTCACTAAACCTGAAAAAAACAGTACAAAACCGCACTTTTCCACTCGCGCTAAGATTCAGAAGACACGTGCAATGTCATAAACATTAAGTCAATGTACTTCATTACCGATTACATTTCAAACTACAAAAGTAATGTTTTTTTGCAAATAAAACAATTTTAAACTATTTTTCTTCAAAATTAAACAAACAAAATTTCTTTTTTGGCAAGAATACAACCCTTGCTTTAATTGAAAAAACACACCTTTTTTGAGCCAAGCCACTCAAAATGACACTTTTTTAAGATAATCTTGATTGAATTATCAAGAAAATAAGTATCTTTGTAAAAAAAATAATCCAATAAGTATTTTAACGAAATAAAGCGTAATACGCCAATCACTTCCGGCACATAAACTTATCGCAATGGCAACTTTCAAACTTCCAGCACTAATCATAGCCGGCGTTGCAACTCTGTTCTCAGCGCACGCCCAAACATCAACGGAGTTTCAGACCATAGGTCAGGAACTGCCCAAGAAATCAGTTTTCAATCAATACGGCATACTCAACAAACTCGAGCTCGGCATGACCTTGGGAACAACGGGTATAGGCCTTGAAGTGGCATCACCTGTCACAGAATGGGCAAGAGTTAGAACAGGCATATCCTTTGTGCCGTCATTTGACGTGCCGATGCACTTCGGAATCACTACCTATACCGACGGCACGGCTGTGAACAGCGGTAATTTTGGAAAAATCAGAGATATGATGTATCAGCTGTCGGGCTATGAAATGGATGATGTTATAGATATAAACGGCAGCCCCAAAATGACCAACTTCAAATTCATGGTCGACGTGTACCCGCTGCGCAACAACAAGCACTGGCATCTGACAGTGGGTTTCTATACCGGCCCGAAGCGTATTGCAAAAGCCATAAACACCATGACCGAGATGCCGAGCCTCCTTGCCATAGGAATGTACAACCGTTTGTATGATTATACCATAAACGACGGCTTTATTGACAATCCTATTTACAATGACATATATCTTGACCCGGAACAGGCCGACATGTTAAAAGAAAAGCTTGAAGCTTACGGCCGAATAGGTATTCATATAGGTGACTATAAAGACGGGCGTCCTTATTATATGGAACCCGGAAAGGATGGCACCGTTAAAGCGAAAGCCTATGTCAACTCGTTCAGATATTATGCCGGATTCGGTTTCGGAGGCGCTATGAGCGACGACAAAAGATGGAACATTTCTGTCGACGCTGGCGCCATGTTCTGGGGCGGAAGTCCTAAGGTCATAAACCATGAAGGCGTTGACATGACAAATGAACTTGTCAATGTGCCCGGTAAGGTGGGCGATTACCTCAGCCTCATGAAATCGCTGAAAGCTTACCCTGTGCTCAACATGAAGATTTCCTACACTTTCTTCTAACGTTTAAACTTTCATCAGGGAAAGGAGTCAAAGGATAAAAACAAATTGTCATGAAACGTAGTCTTACTTTTGCACTCCTCGCACTCAGCATCATTACCCTATCGGCGCAGCACGGCCACAACATGCAGCCAGGCGGACGCCACCAAAACTGCGAGAACAGCCACCGCTATCCCCGGCAGACATATTTCATCAGCGGCAATGCCGTTTATTTCAACGGGAAAAAGGTGGCCGATGCAACGCCTAACGGCTTCATAAGCCTCAGTTTCGGATACGCTAAAGATCCCTGGAACGTGTTTTTCAACGGAACAAAAGTGAAAGGAGCTTCTTCTGATACTTTCACTTCACTCGGCGACGGTTATGGCAAAGATGCATGGAATGTGTATCTTTGGGGACAGAAAATCAAAGGCGCTTCGCCAGACAGTTTCTCGGTCATGCCTTTCGGTTATGCCAAAGACACCTGGAAAGTATATTACGGCGGTTCAGCGATAAAAGGAGCCTCAACCGACAGCTTCAGAGTGCTCGCCGACGGCTACGCAGCCGACAACTGGAACGTTTACTTTGACGGGAAGAGAATCGACGGGGCCTCGCCCGACAGCTTCACAGTGTATCCTGACGGATACGCCTCGGATAACTGGAACACATACTATTGGGGGCGGCGCATGGATCGATAGGCATTCCGGAAACATTTCCGGTTCGAGCTTAGCATATTTTTTTGTAATTTTGCATCGGCAAAACTCAAAATCATTATGCACTCAACAATATCAGCAACTGCAAAAGAAAAAATTTCAGATTTCATCTGGCAACATTTATTACTCCTGATGTCATTGTTTCTAATGACGTTGGGAGTTTCTCTATGCGTCAGGTCATGCATGGGTTCAAGCGTAATATCATCCATACCCATGGCATTTTCGGTTGCCGGCGAGGAAGGTTCGGTTCCGAATCTTACTATAGGTCAGTACACCTACATCATGAATTTTATGCTCGTAGGGGCTCAGCTTCTGATTCTCCGCCGCAAATTTGAACCGGTACAGTTTTTCCAGCTCATAATAGGATTTGTGTTCGGCGCCCTCATAGACCTCAATATGCAACTGACCTCGCTCCTGGTCTATGACACTCTGCCCGTACAGATAGCCGCACAATTCGCCGGCTGCACTGTTATGGCCATAGGCATAGCCGCAGAAATACGCTGCGGCTCTGTGACAATGCCTGGCGAAGGCATTCAGGTGGCCGTATGCCGGGTCACCGGCTGGCCTTTTCCCAAAGTCAAAATCATGATTGACACAACTCTCGTGGTGTTAGCCGTTGTCAGCTGTTACTGCTTCTTCGGCAAATGGATATGGAGCGTGGTGGGACCCGGAACGCTTTTCGCCATGTTTTATATAGGCTACACCGTGAAACTGCTCAATCCCCACATGGGCTGGTTTGACCGCCTGCTTGACAACAGGCCGGGATTCCAGCGCTATATCTACGGTCTCGCTCGTTTCATCTATCCGCGCAATCGCCATGAACATTGAGTCAGTAAGAGAATATTGTCTTTCATTGCCATTGGTGACGGAAGACATGGCGTTCGGCGACGACTATCTTTTGCTGAGAGTCGGCAACAGGATATTCGCGTGCGTCGGTCTGGTGAGGAACGATTATATTGCAATGAAATGCGCTCCCGACTATGCATTGGAGTTGCGCGACAAGTATCCGGAAATCGAACCGGCATGGCACTGGAACAAAAAATATTGGAACCAGGTGAGCCTTGCGGGAAGTCTCAGCGATGATTTTATCAAACGGCTCATAAGCCACAGCTACTCTCAGGTTGTGGACAAACTGCCTAAAACATTTTTATCCAACAATCCCTCACTCATGTTATGGAAACTGCAGAATCAGGTTACAGAATAAAACGCTTTGAAGGCGAAACCAAGCGCTACGTGCAGACCCTTTCACTCCGCGACAATCCACAACTCATAGCTGAATACCGCCGCCTTCACTCCAAAGAGTCAATGTGGAAAGAGATTTTAGATGGAATCCGCGAAGTGGGTATCCTTGAAATGGAAATCTACATACTCGGAACTCGGCTTGTGATGATAGTGGAAACCACGGCCGATTTTGACTGGGACCGACAAATGTCACTCCTTGCCAAGCTGCCCCGGCAGGCCGAATGGGAAAACGTGGTGGCAAAGTATCAGCAAACAGTTCCGGGGCTGGCATCATCCGAAAAATGGAAACTGATGGAGCGAATGTTTCACCTCTATTAAAAGTACTAAAAGCGAGCGCCAACAATAAGCGCAAGCGACTCAACAGCATTGAAGAAAGTAAACTTACTGTTGAAATGCAAATTTGTGTCAAGGCGCCCGGTAAGCGAAGCGAAAAGCGCCTTGTGATTATATACGAACGCAAAACGCGCGCGAAGACTTGTCGACAGAAGGTGACGCCTGCTATCGGTAGAGTCATGGTAGGAATGACGATATCCCAATGAGGGAAACAACGTAAGATTGGCCAGCCATTTACGGGGCTTCATAACCCAATTATGGGCATAACCGCCACAGATGCCGTAATCAGTGTAACGGTAATGATACTGCTCTGACAATTCCGGTAGAAACTCCTTCATGTCGGCCGGAAGATTTGAGAAATCAAAATGAATGTTCTGATTGTTAAAAGCAAAGCCGAGCAGCCAGCTCCCTGCTCCTTTCAACTGATATTTTGAATAGCAGTAAGCCGCCGCGTGGGAATATTGACTATAATTAAAAATGTAGAAAGCCTCGCCCGAAACCGAAGAATGCTTAACATCATTGAATTTGAAATGGATGTCCTTTCCATCATTATATTGACCAAAGCGCGTTATAACAGTGTTGCCGGTGGTTGACATCATGTCAAAATTCGCAAACAGGCGCGAGCATGTGAAATTAAAATTAAGGTTGCGTCGATCCTTTTTGCCACCTCCGAGAAAGTCATTGATTTTTGCGGTGTAGCCCACGCTTAGTGCCATAAAGCTGACGTAGGCTCCCACATCACAATAAATATCGGAACGGATATGGAGCATTTCATTTTCCTTCAAAGAGAACAGCATCATATAGCTTTCCATCCAATTAAGGTTTTTTAGCGTAACTTTCCAGTTCTTGCCCACCCCAACCACATAAGCGGAATCGTAGGAATTGAATGTGCGGTCGCCCCAATCGTAGACTTTCAGCAGAAAACGCGGAAATTTCGGATATTTCACCTCCGGGTCATGAATGCGAAATCCATTGGTCATAAGCTGTTCGTACCATGGCATTTTGCTGAAAGCGACAGAATCAAGCACGGCTGCCGAGTCGGCCTTACTTAAAAGGCGCCCGGGATCCATAGAGCCTGTTTGGGCGGATAGCGGGACTGAAGGGTCCCAACGGCCATGCAC
>ENA-ORCP01000581-ORCP01000581.1-human-gut-metagenome-genome-assembly--contig:-NODE-581-length-32761-cov-11.105526_pt1 | contig 32761 bp, 28 predicted proteins | sample MGYA00242990_ERZ507991 | MGnify/ENA primary metagenome ERZ507991 (study PRJEB26167, sample SAMN06115496) | human gut metagenome | host: Homo sapiens | place: China:Henan | collected 2015-05-07... | reverse complement strand
AATTGGATTCAGGAAGGAGGGCGGTCTGTGTATCGTATTGCCGTGCTGGCAGAACAGGAAGCAGAGCGGCAGCGCTATGCCGAACAAATCACCCGGTTCTGTGAATCGAAGGGGCTGTTTCCTCAGGTCGTGCAATATGACGACCAGGAACGCTTTTTTGAAACGGCGCAGAAAGATGCTCCAACCAATGCTGTCATTGCACTCTCCGGGGTGGCAGGGCTGAATGCAGTGGAGCACCTTCGTTCCTTATGTCCCGTGTGCCGGATGATCTGGTGCAGTGATCTTGATTTCTCGCTTCACGCCTTCCGACTGCGGGCCGATTATTTCCTGCTGAAGCCCGTTTCTGAGGAAGCGTTTCAACTGGGACTTTACACCTGGCTCGCATAAACCCCCAACAAACTGTATGAAAAATAAATAAACGGAGGATATTTTGATGAAAATGGAAAAAGTATTACGCTCTGCGCTGCTCCTGCTGCTGGCTGCTGCGCTCTGCCTGAGCATGGCAGCCTGTACACAGACGCCAGCCGAGTATTCCCCGGTCTCTGAAACGCAGACGCCCGAAACGGCCGCATCAGAGAAAGCCTCGCCGGAGGATGATATGCCGGAGGACGCTGGCACAGAGGAGACCCCGGCGTCCGACGCATTGTCCTCTGCACTGCCGGTCAAGACGCTGCGCGCCAAGCGTGTCGACGAAAACCCCTATATGGCAAAGAGCGACGCTAACATTCACCACGACGGCTACAATACCGACTCCACGGATGAAGTCCTGCCGCTTGGCATCTATCCGGAGATCAACGTTTCCTATGAGAAAACCAACGCGAACGCTTCGCCTGCCATTTACTTTGACAGCTATGGCCACGCGGTCGTGCCGCTGCTCGGCGGCATCGCCATCCGCGACCTGAACGCGGCGGAAACCACGACGCTGGGCTATTTCTCCCCGAAGCAGCATGACGGCGGCGGCTATGTCATCCAGAGCTCGTACACCTTCCTGGATGCGGAAAACCGCATCGTCTGCCCGACGAGCAACAACCATGTGCTGATGCTCCGCGCGACAGATGAAGCAGGAAACGTCCTGCCGGAGTTTGAAAAGGTGCTGGACATTGACATCAAGGCGGCAGCCGAAGCTGCGCTCGGCAAGACGCTGGAGCAGAATCTTCTGTCCGTGGTCTTTGACTACGATGGAAACCTCTGGTTTGCAACCGGCGGCTTCCGCATCTACCCGGAGCGTGAGCAGCAGGGTGTGCTGGGCTATATCGAGCGCTCCGCCATCGACGCAATTCTCAATGGCGAGCAGGCTGACCTCTCCGATGCGGTCTTTGTTTATGAGCTTACCCCCGGCGAGGGCGCGGAAAACGGCATTGCCGCCTCCAAGGACGGCGCGGTCATCCTGACAAACCAGAACTGCTATCTGCTGCGTGCCAATAACGGTGTCGAGGCTGTCTGGTGCACACCGTATGAGAGCGTCGGCGCTAAGGTCAGCGGCGAAAACGACAAGACCACCGGCGGCGGTCTTGCCTGGGGCGGCGGCTGCTCCCCGTCGCTGACGCCGGATCTTGTGATGTTCACCGACAACGCAGACCCCGTCAAGCTGCTGGCGCTCGATATGAAGACCGGTGAGATCGTTGCAAGCATGCCGGTGCTGGATGATCTGCCCGAGGGCTATCAGGTGGCGGTTGAAAACTCTGCCATCGTCTATGACGACAGTGAGGGCACCGTCAGCACTATCGTGTGCAACTGGTTCGGCGCAGGCAGCGCAGGCCTTGCCGATCCCAACAGTGACTCTTCCATCCAGAGCTACGCCAACATCTATGACATGAACTGGCTGACAAAGGGCAACTGCATGATTGCGCCCGGCGTCGAGCGCGTGGACACCGTGAAAACCGATAGCGGCTATGAGATGAAGAGCATTTGGTCTCGAAATGACCTGAGCGATACATCGATTCTCAAGCTCTCCACCGCGACGGGCTATATCTATGGTTATGTGCAGGATCTGGAAAGCGGCATGTGGCAGTACATCATTCTGGACTTTGCCACCGGCGAGACGGTATTTACCATGGACGTCTCCAACAAATATGGCTACAATAACATGGCTATCGGTATGTATGCCGGAAACAGCGGCAACGCACTCTACTGCCCGACGGGCTATCTGGAGCTGCTCAGATTACAGGACCGCTTCGTCTATCTGCCCGAAATGCCGTACCGAGAGGTCGATCTCGATAAGGCCGCGCGGAACGTACTGACACAGGAACAGTTTGAGCAGGCCGGCGGCGAAGGTACGGTCGCGAGCTGGCGCAATACTGTGACGGTCGAAAATGTTCATCCCAACACGACGGTCTCGTTCCGGATGAACAATCTTTCCGGAAGCGCCGCTGATTTGAAGCTCTATGCCTACGGTGCAGACGGAAAGCTGGCGGAGGTCAGCAAAGAGCTGTGGACGATCACGGATGAAGCCGGGACTGGCGTGGATACCCTGGCCGACGGCACACTGTATGAACTGCGTGTCAGCGTCCCAGACGGCGGTGCGTTCGACCTGAGCGAGGCGGAAAAGGAGATCAAAATTTCCGTTGTGCTTGCGAAGTAAGACTCAAGTCCACAATTCCTGCCGCAGCCGGATCGCGGAGGCGATGGGAAGATATCTATGCGGGAGTGAATTTGCGCGCTATTCCGCCGAAACGGGGACCAAGTCCCGGATTGATCAGGACGCTGTCCGGCAGCGCTGATTGCGTCTAGGCCAGAATGTAAAAGCGAACGGATCGTGGATGACCCGTTCGCTTTTTGGCTGTATCGCAGGATGTTTCAGATCTCAGCATCCAGCAGCTCTGCCTGGGACAGCCGGCAAAATTCCAGCCCATCCTGGGTGCAGATCTCGAAGGTTCCGGTGACGGTGATGGGGGCTCCCAATTCCGGATAGTCCTCAGGGTAGGCGCGGCTTTCGGCGAGGTCAAAGGGAATTCCCTGGGCGCAGCAGGCGGCGGCGTCCTGGATGATGCAGGCGAAAACCGTGCCGCCGTCCTCGAAGGTGCCCTCCTGGGCGTAGAGCTTGCCGGTGCTGAAAATGCCCTGCATCTTTACGGTTTTGCCCACATAGTCCTCGGGGTGTGTAGTCATGTTGAACACCTCCGCAAAGACCATGGTGCTGCTCATGGCGGTCAGGTCAATGAAGTCTCCGGTGGAAGCGCCCGCGTCATCGGCAGCGGTTTCTTCGGCAGCCGGGGCGGGCAGGGTGCTGCTCTGGGCGGTGGCGGATGGGGAGGTGGGCATCTGGGCTTCCGGCGCTTCGGCGGACTGACGGCTGCAGGCGCTGAGGGCCAGCAGGGCGGCCAGAAAAAGGGGGAGCATTTTTTTCATTTGGTTTTACCTCCAAGGAAACGTCCCAAAAGGGAGAAGATGAGAAACATTCCGATATCCGCGGCCACGATGGTGGAGCCCACGGGGGTCCCGGCAAGAATGGCAATCAGGATTCCCAGTACGGCGCAGAATACCGACAGCAGCACCGCGCACACCGTCACCGACCGAAAGCTCCGGAACAGCTGCATGGCGGACAGGGCGGGAAAGATGATCAGGGCGGAGATCAGCAGAGAGCCCACCAGATTCATGGCCAGAACGATGACAATGGCCACCACAACGGCGATGAGCAGGTTGTATAGTTCCACCTGGGTTCCGGCTGCCTTGGCAAAGGCTTCGTCGAAGGTCACGGCAAAGATTTTGTTGTAAAACAGGAAAAACAGAGCAACCACCAGCGCGGACATTCCCACGCAAAGCCATACCTCGCTCCGGGACAATGTGAGAATGGAGGTGGAGCCGAACAGGGTGCTGCACACATCCCCGGAGAGGTTGGAAGAGGTGGAGAAAATGTTCATCAGCAGGTAGCCAACGGCCAGCGCGCCTGTGGAAATCATGGCCATTGCCGCGTCGCCTTGGATTTTGGTATTCTGTCCGGTGCGCAGAAGCAGCACGGCGCTGAGCACCGTTATGACCATGACCAGGGGCATCTCATTGGAAATTTGCAGTACCCCGGCAATGGCCATGGCCCCGAAGGCTACATGGGAAAGACCGTCGCCAATGAAGGAGAAGCGTTTCAGCACCAGCGTCACCCCCAGCAGGGACGAGCAGAAGGCGATCAGCACCCCAACCACCAGCGCGTAGCGGACAAAGGGATAGGTCCAGTACAGGGCGAGTTTAGCAAAAATTGCCGTCATAGTGCGCAGCCCCCTTTCCCGGAGCGGAACAGCTGCCCCTGGGGGCTTTCCAGGTAGGCCTGCTTGGTTCCAAAGAAAACTGCGTCGCCGATGTGCAGGATGTGGCTTGCGTATCGAAGGGCTGCGGCAATATCGTGGGAGATCATGAGAATGGTGATGCCGTCCTCCCGGTTGAGCTGTTCGATGAGACCGTATAGTTCCGCCGTGACCTTGGGGTCAAGGCCGGAAACTGGCTCATCCAGAAGCAGCATTTTCCGGGTCGCGCACAGAGCCCGGGCCAGCAGCACCCGCTGCTGCTGACCGCCGGAGAGCTCCCGATAGCACCGCCCCGCAAGCGCATCCAGCTGCATTTTGCGGATATTCTGCTCCGCAAGGCGTTTTTCCGCCCTGTTATAAAAGGGCCGCAGACCGCAGCGGCCCTGGCAGCCGGAGAGAACGATCTCCCTTACGGAGGCCGGGAAGTCCCGCTGCACCTGGGTCTGCTGGGGCAGATAGCCGATCTCGTTTCGTTGCAGGCCGTCGCCGGTGAGAATGCTGCCGCCGATTGGGGGCTGCAGGCCGAGAAGGGTTTTCATAAGGGTGGTTTTGCCGGAGCCGTTTACGCCGACAATGCAGAGGTAGTCGCCTGCAAAAATTTCAAAGCTGAGATTTTGCAGAACGGGCTTTCCCTCGTAACCGACGCTGAGATTTTGACAGGAAAGCAGCGCCATCATTCCGCCTCCTGTCCCAGGGCCTTTTTCAGCACGGAAAGGTTTTTCTCCATAATGGAGAGGTAGCTTACGCCGCTTGCCGCGTCATTTGCGGTGACGGCCTGCATGGAGTCCATGGTCAAGATCTGCTGATTTTTCTGAGCGGTATTCTGCACGACGGTTTCGGCAATCTTGTGCTGGGTGCCCTCTATGGTCAGCACGCAGGGCAGCCCCAGCGCGTCCATCTTCCCGGCAAGGAAGGAGACGGTCTCAAAGCTGGCCTCTGTTTCGGCAGAGCAGCCCGGAAAGGCGGCATAGTAGTCGAGCCCGTAGTCATCCGCCAGATAGCGGAAGGGGAAGCGGTCGCCGAAGAGAAGGGTTTTGTACTTCCCACTGTCCACAGCCGCCCGGTATTCGCCGTCCAGGGCGGAGAGCTTTTCCACGTAGGCTGCGGCGTTTGCAGCGTAGGTATCCTTCCGGGCCGGGTCGGATTCCTGCAGGGTCTCGGAAATGGCGGCCACCAGCACCTGGGCATTTTTCAGAGACAGCCAGATGTGCTCGTCATACTCCGCCTCTTCCTCGTGGCCATGCTCCTCTTCCTCGTGGTCATGCTCCTCCTCCTCGTGGTCATGTTCCTCCTCCTGCATACCCTCTACGGTTTCTTCTGCCTTTGCGGAATCGCCCAGCACGTCCAGAAGCCGGATGACCTTCCGGTCCTTGTTGGGCGCATTTTTCAGAGCGTCATCCACCCAGCCGTCGGACTCGCCGCCGACATAGAGAAAGAGATCGCATTCGGAAATTTTAACAATATCATCAACGGTTGGCTGATAGCTGTGCAGATCAACGCCGCTGTCCAGCAGCGTGGTTATCTCAGCACGGTCAGTCTCGTCACCGAGGATTTCCCTGACCCAGTCGTATGCGGGGAAAATGGTCGTGACAATGTTCAGCTTATTGGATGCTGCGGAATCGTCCTGGGGGGCACAGCCGGAAAGCACAGCTGCCGGAATCCAAAGCGCCAGCAGCAGCGCAAGTATTTTTTTCATAAGGTTTTTACCTCCAAATCGTAAAATGGGCGCAAAAATACAAGGGCAGCGGCAGCACCGCAAAAGCCTATCCGAAAACAGATAGACTGCACCCTTGCAAAAAGCACCTATTTAATTGGAGAGCTTGACCTTGAGCGCTACAAGCGTAAAAGAGGGAATAACATCGACCCAGGCTGAAATGTAGTCATACAGCGCACGCCGGACCGCGGCAGCAAAAACCAGAGCGCACAGCGCCGGAGCAAAGCCCTTCAGCGTATTCCGGCAAATACTCATCTGAAGGCAGACGGGGCAGCCCTCGCCGATGCAGTCATGACCGGCCTCTTCGATGAGAAAAAGGGCGGCGCCCAGCAGAACCAAAAGCATGGCCGCGGCAATCAACGCCGCCGCGATCCGTTTTTGCTTTGCCATATCGGCGCCCCCCCTTTCGAAACCGGAATTGGGGTTAGTATATTGGATTTGCGAAAAAATGTCAATACAAGAGCCAAAAGCAAATTGTAAACAATTTTGGTTTACGCATTGAAATTGTAAAGCACTTTGCTTGCCAAAAGCTTTGTGCCGTCCGCAAGCAAAACATAGTCTAATTGTTCCAGAACGATAGGCGTTTGCGCAAGAAGCCGTTGGTTGTTCTCCTGCAATGGGATTTGGCTGCCATCTTTCATGACTGCGTAAATAGGACTTCCGATATCTGAGAATAGATCCAGGGAGGCTGTGTGCATATCCGGCATTGTTTCCAAGCGGACTTCCGCACCGAAAGGAGTCACGCGGAAGGATTCAATTCGGACAGGCTCCTGCTTTTGGACGGCAGGGGCCCACTCATCATCGGGAGCGTAGGTGACAATTGCCTGAGCAGTGACCGGCTGGCGAATCAGTTCAACGAACTGGCTGCCCGGGTCAAAGGTTACTTCAAAATTCCATTCTTCATCCGTTAGGATGTCAGAACGGAACAAACCCGCAGCCTCATCGCCATCGACAATATAGCTTTCCTGGCCAGAGTGATTCGCCGCAATGGATTCCTGGACGGTTGCGTCGGTATATTCTACGGTAAAGCCCATAAAACGAATCTGGAAGGAGGTGCCTTTTCCAAATGGCGCGTCCAGCTGCATCGGCCTTTCCGGGTATATTTTATCACATTGAATGGTCATGCAGTAGAGCGCCGTATTGGGCTGACCGTCGTTATCGGATATCCAACTGCCGTGCTCTTGGTACATATAGTTTCGCTCTATATCCACGGTTCCAATGGAGGCAATTACCATGGAATAGGCGGCATTGCGGCTGAGACTGTAGTTCCCGGGGATGAGTCGGGGGGAACCTGCTGTCGGTGGACTCAGGTATTGATCCAGGTCAATTCCACCAGGTGCGGTCACCCGGAAAACAAGATATCCTACAGTGCCATCGGAAATACTGGATTTCAGATCAACGATCCAGCCGTTCTTGACTTGGGCTTGGGCTATGTTTTGTTCATTTTCCTGAATGTATTGGATTTGGTCAGGGGATAGAGGGGCCTCGCTGCGGGAGGAGAACAGGAGCTGAAACCACCCGCTGGCGTAGGCGATGGCGCACCCCACCAGAAGCAGAGCCAGGGCAACGATTGCCGCAATCAGCCACATCTTTTTCCTGGGAAGCGGCCGCTTTTTCGGCGTTGCCTGTCGGAAGGCTTCCGTGTCAACGATGTAGCGGTCCCGCACATCGTTGAGCCCCGTGAGAATATCCATTGCGTTCATACGTACCCCTCCTCGCTGAGCCGTTTCCGAAGTTTTCCTCTGGTCCTGTGGAGCATGGAAGTCACCTTGCTCTGGGTGAAGCCGGTGGCGTGGACAATGGCCTCAATAGAATCCAGGTACCAATACCGGCACAGGAACACATGGCGCTCCATTTCGGGCAGATTTTCCAGAAAATCATTCAGAATCCGGGCAAGCTCCCGCTGGGCGATTTCTGCCTCCATATCCGAAGAAGCTGTGCATTCTCCCAGCTCCTCCAAAGCCAGGACCGTTTCCTTTCCGCCCCGCTTTTGGGCGTTTAACTTGCGCCAGCGGTCTATGGAGATGTGGCGGGTGATTTTCCCCAGAAACGCATTCAGAAAATTGGGCTTTCTGGGCGGAATCAGATTCCAGGCCGCCAGATAGGTGTCGCTGACGCTTTCCTCCGAATCCTCTTTGGAAGAGAGAATGTTGTAGGCAATGCTGTAGCAGTAGCCGCCGTACTTCCTGTCCGTCTCTGCAATGGCCTGCTCCGAACGGGCAAAGAAGAGCTCGAGAATTCCTTGATCCTCCATGGGATCACCTCCTGTGGTTTGTCTTTCACCTATATAGGCGTAAAAGGGGAGGGAAATATTGCATGGGGAGAAGCTGGTTTTGAAAATATTTTACCATGGGGCAGGCCACGCTTCAAGTGGGACGAGGATCACTGCGGCTGACGAAAAGACTTTCTTTTTTGGTCGGTCCATGGTATACTTGGACTGCGGTTTCCGAAATTTGGGAATACCGCCGGATAGAGAACTTATACAACCGGGAGGAACAACCATGCGGGAGTACGCCTATTACACCCAGGTCCTGAAGGACCAACTGATTCCGGCCACCGGGTGCACCGAGCCCATCGCCCTGGCCTACGGCGCGGCCATGGCCTACAGGACCTTGGGTGCCGAGCCGGAGAGAATCACGGCGGCGGTCAGCGGCAGCATTATCAAAAACGTTAAAAGTGTGGTTGTGCCCAAGACTGGGGGGATGAAGGGCATCGAAACGGCCATTGCCGCCGGTGTGGTGGCCGGAAACCCGGATCTGGAGCTGGAGGTGCTGTCCGGCGCGCCGGAAAACACGGGGGCGCTGGCGAAGAAATTCCTGGAAAAGTGCCCCGTTACCGTGTGCCTTGCGGATTCGGATCGGATTTTTGACATTCAGATCACCATGCACGCCGGGAAGCACAGCGCCTTTGTGCGCATCGTGGACACCCACACCAATGTGGTGTCGGTCCGTCGGGACGAGACTGTCTTGAAGGAGCGGGAAATTCCCCGGCTTGCGGGGCAGGCGGAGAAGACCGCCATGCTGGAAATTACCAAAATTGTGGAGTATGCCAGAACCTGCCGCCTGGAGGACGTGGCGGAGACCATAGAATATCAGATTTCCTGCAACCAAAACCTTTCCCAGGAGGGCCTGAAGGGCAGCTGGGGGGCGGAAATCGGGCGGACGCTGCTGTCCGGGGAGAAAAACCCGGATGTAAAGCTCCGGGCCATGGCGGCGGCCGCCGCGGGCTCGGATGCCCGGATGAGCGGCTGTGAGCTGCCCGCCGTGATCAATTCCGGCAGCGGCAACCAGGGCCTGACCATCACCCTGCCCATTCTGGAATACGCGAAGGAATTAAATGCTTCCCATGAGCAGCTGATCCGGGCCCTGGTGCTGGCCAATCTGGTGGCGGTGCGCATCAAGCAGTCCATCGGCTACCTGTCCGCCTACTGCGGAGCGGTCTGCGCCGGTTGTGCCGCGGCGGCGGGAATTGCCTACCTGCATGGGGCGGACGAGGTCCTCATCAATCACACGGTGGTAAACGGCCTGGCGATTCTCTCCGGCACCATCTGCGACGGCGCGAAGCCCAGCTGCGCGGCCAAAATCGCCATGGCGGTGAACGCGGGCCTTTTGGGCTTTGAAATGGCCCGGAAGGGCAAGGAGTTCTCCGGCGGCGAGGGCATTGTCAAAAAGGGCATCGAAAACACCATCGAAAAGGTGGGCGTCCTGAGCCGAGAGGGCATGGGCGTCACCAACGAGGTCATTCTGGACATTATGGTGAAGGATTAAAAAGCGAAGAGAAGGGGGCTGTTAGAAAAGTATGTCGCTGCGAACCAGTGACCGACGTCACTGGTGTGGCAGCCCCCCGGTTAGATGGAAACAGCTTGGTTTTACGGCCAAGATGTTTGAAAATCCGGGGGATTGCCACACCAGCGTGCGCGCTGGTTCGCAATGACAGAGCGTTTTCTAACAGCCCCTTCCTTGTGTGCCGTATCCGTAAAAAGAGAATCTCTAAATTTCCCGGAGCCGGAAGCTTGGTGCCGTCCGCCAGGAGAATGTAGTCCAGCTTCTCCAAATCGATGGGCTCCACAAATTCGCTGTTCAGGATTTCAATTCGACTCCCGTCTTGCATGACGGCGTAGGAGGAGTTACCACCAGAGTAGAGAAAATCAGCGTTTTCTCCCGCGTCACTGGCAAGCTCGATACGCACTTTACCGTATGCATGTATTTAAGTTGCGTTCGTTTCAGAAATGTGGTACACTGACACTAATACTGCGCAGCCAATACTTTTTCTTATACTTTTACTTTGTTGCGAGGAATCTTTCATGGCGGATGCATATCAAATCCTGGTGGTTGACGATGACTTCTCGATTGTGAATATTATCGAAACCGCATTGAAACAGGCAGGCTATCAGGTGCTCACCGCTTATAACGGTGAAGCCGCCTGTCAGATCGTAAACACCAGGCACCCACATCTCATTATCATGGATGTGATGATGCCCCAGTGCAACGGCATCATTGCCACAATGAAAATCCGGCAGAATAACAACGTCCCAATTCTGATGTTGTCCGCTAAGGCGGAAGGCTCGGATCGGGTACTTGGGCTGGAAGCCGGAGCGGACGATTATTTGGTAAAGCCCTTCTATCAGCAGGAACTGCTTGCCAGGGTGAAGGCGTTGCTTCGCCGTTATGATGCCCTGGGCTCTATCCGGGAAACCAAATCCGAAAATCAAATTCAGGTCGGCAATATCGTACTGGACACCGCCAAGAAGCAGCTTGTCGTCCGGGGAGAAGCGGTTCGACTTACTGCAACGGAGTTCAAAATTTTGCAAGTGCTGATGTCCAATCCGGGGCGGGTGTACTCTGCAGAGGAAATTTACGAACGAGTCTGGGAAAGCGATGCCTACGCCGTGGAAAATACCGTCATGGTACACATCAGTCGTATCCGCGAAAAACTGGAGATCAATCCAAAGAAGCCGGAATATCTGAGAGTTGTTTGGGGGATTGGATATGTCTTTGAAGCGCCGTAATGGCATCGCCTGTTGCCTGCTCCTACTGGCAGCAATCTGCTGGACCTTTGGGTATCGGATGGTACAAAGCGGCTCAGGGGAAAGCGGTATTGTGGCAGCGTCCTACTCTTCTATAGAAGCTACAACTTATCCTACCAGCACACCGGCTACCCTTCCTACCGAAAACATATCCAATGAAACAACTCCTGCGGACGAGACCGTGGAGGAGACGAATGGCGGCAATAAGTTCCTTGGATTCCTGCTTTGCTTTGTGTCCGCCGCGTCCGCAGGTATCGCCGTTATTGGTTTCTGGCAAACTGCGCCGATTCTCGGACCTGATGGCGTCAGCATGCTTGCAGCCATTGAATGCACAGCATATGACACGCTGCAAAATGTGGAATACATTTTGTGGACTTCTACCTTTCTAACCCTGACCACTTATGCAAATATCCTCACGGGTTTCACTGTTCTGTTCGCCCTTCGCGAACTGTGGGGGTGGATACGGGCAAAGTTCTCCCTGTCCTGGTGTTTGGCGTATCGCATTGCGAAACGCTCGCCAAAACCACAGCTATCCTTACTTGTTTTCGTTGGATGGATCATTCTGGCGCTGAGTGGCATCGGCTATCATTTGATTTGGTTCGGAAGACGAAACGAGATTTCCTTTTGGAGTCTCATTGCTGCGACGGTATTTTGCTTCCTCTGTTTATGGAACTACGGCGCTGACCTGGAGCATTTCAAACAGCAGCTTAACAGCTTCCAGCGAGGTTTGCCGATCACTGTTGGGGATGGTGCTTTCGCTCAAACGGAAGCCCAACTTCTTGACGTGCAGACCCAGCATGAAGAAGCAGTCCGTACCGCTGTTACCAGCGAACGGTTCAAGGTAGAGCTGATTTCCAATGTTTCCCACGATCTCCGTACTCCATTGACTGCCATTCTTGGCTACAGTGAGCTTTTGCAAAAGGAAGCTTTGTCACCGGAGGGACAAGAGCAACTGAGCCGGCTGCATCAAAAAGCGGGCTATATGAATGATCTCGTAGAATCCCTGTTTGAACTCACCAAGGTTTCCAGTGGTGTCATCGAAGCGAAGAAGGAAGAGATTGACCTGATCCGCCTGTTGGAACAGACCACGGGGCTGTTTGACGATCAGTTCACCCAGGCTGGGCTGTCTGTACGGCGCAGTTATGCATCCGATTCCATCCCCGTTGTAACGGACGGAGCCAGGATGCACCAGGTGTTTGCCAACCTGCTTGGCAATGCGATCAAATATGCGCTTACAGGCACACGGATCTATTTGGAGGTCAAGGAAACGGAACGCAGCTACCTTATTCGCATGATGAACACAGCCTCCTACGAGATGGACTTCAAGCCTGATGAGATTATGCAGCGTTTCGCCCGTGGTGATAAGGCTCGGTCCACAAAAGGAAGCGGTTTGGGTCTGGCAATTGCCCAAACCTATACGGAATCCGTGGGCGGCAAATTCCATGTAGCTGTAGATGGCGACCAATTCAGCGCCATCGTGGAGCTGCCAAAAACGGAAAGAAACTTGTAAGAATTCTGTCGGCTCTTTTGAAAGATACCCCCTGTACTATGGTCGGTACAGGGGGTGCTATTATGCTTAGAGAAAAATCTCTGTCTCTGCAAAAGAGATATGTTTCAGGAGTCGTTCGTCAAATAATCCTTTCTTGGCTAAATGCGGTAATGCTTGAATATCTACGCCTGCCAGATGCACTGCGGGATTTGGCAAGGCTGGACGGACTGGCGCAAATGTCTCTTATCCGGGTTATTGCAGTCTTCTGTGGAGGAATGCTTCTTCTGTCCGTAATTTCCCGATTTGTGAACACTGCCAAAGTCGAGCGCTGGGCCGTGGTTGGCATATTTGGAATCCTGTCGATTGCCGCATTGCGGGCATCTTTTACTTGGGCATTCCTTGCGGTATGCATATTAGCCTTGATTTTCCTTGTCGTATTTGGTTTCTGCGGATGGGATGGGCAGCCGGAGCCTGCTGTTAAGCAAAAGCAGGCACATAGAATCTGGCTGTGGATCACCGTGGGATTGTCCATTGCATTCTTCCTGTTCGTCAGCGCCTGGACGGTGGGGCGGGTTTACAGCTTCAGTACGCCGACCTTCGACTTCGGAATCTTCTGCCAAATGTTTTACAATATGAAGGAATCCGGCCTGCCCATGACTACGGTGGAGCGGGACGGTCTGCTATCCCACTTTGCTGTTCATGTGTCACCAATCTACTATGTGCTGCTGCCGTTCTACGCTCTGGCTCCCACACCTGCTGCCTTGGAGGCTCTACAGGCTGCGGTCATAACTTCAGCGGTGATTCCTCTTTGGAAAATCGGAAAGCACCATGGTTTGACCGGTGCACAACGGATGCTGGTATGTGCTGCGTTATTTCTATACCCGGCATACTCCGGCGGCACCAGCTATGATATTCACGAAAACTGCTTCCTCACGCCTTTGCTCCTGTGGCTGTTCTATGGCATTGATCGAAAGAATGCGGTTGTCACCGCAATTGCCGCGGTCCTGACGCTGATGGTTAAAGAAGATGCTGCCGTTTATGTTGCTGTGATTGCCCTGTGGCTCATCGTGAAAACTGTTTTACAGTCCCAGATAATAGATATACGGAATCTCGTCACTGGAATCGTAATGCTTGCCATCTCCCTTGGTTGGTTCTTCCCGGTCACTGGGTATCTGGCGAAAAGCGGTGACGGTGTGATGACCTACCGATATAGCAACTTCATGTACGATGGATTATCCTCACTGCTGACCGTTATCCAATCGGTGATCCTGAATCCGATGAAAGCTGTTTATGAATGCGTAGACACCGAAAAGCTGTATTTCATTGCCATGACGCTCCTTCCATTCCTTGGGCTGCCTCTGCTGACAAGACGATACGAGCGATATATCCTGCTGATTCCCTATATACTGGTGAATCTGATGTCTGACTACCAATACCAGCACGATATTTTCTTTCAGTACACCTTCGGCGCTACTGCATTTCTGGTGTATCTTGCGGTGGTGAATCTGGCGGATATCAGGATCAATTGGCAGCGGGTGACTGTCCTCGCAGCCGCGTTTATTGTCAGTGCGGCTTGCTTTTACAAGGTCGTTGTTCCGAAAGCAATCCATTATCCGGTTCAAGCTGTTCGTTATTATGACTTCTATCAGAATATCCGGGATGCGCTATCAGAAATTCCGGATGGAGCTTCTGTGACTGCTACAACATTTTACACAACGTATCTGTCTCAACGGGAAATCCTATACGATGTGCGGTATTGCTCGCCGGAGCATATGCTGAAAAGTCAGTATGTTGTTTTGAAAATATCTGCTGACAGCGATTTCAAAAAGTATGCAGTGAACGAAGAGGGCAATGGTTTTGAGAACCTGGTCAATCTGTTGGAGGAGAACGGCTATGCGCCATACAAGTCAGTTGAGGACACACTTGTGATCTACCGAAAGAAATAAGCAGGAATGGCATTTCTCCCTAAATTGTATCAATACCCTCTGCCATTTTACGCATTCAAATTGCGAATTTCATACCATAACGCAAAAGAAGCGAACCGGCGGAATTGGCCGGTTCGCTCCTCCTTATATTTTATTTCCGCTTACTGCTTCTGCACGCTTTCCGCGATTTGTACCAGCTCCTCTACGGAATAGTCCGCGCTGCTTAATAGAAAGCTCAGGCCATTTTCCTGGATGCCCTGAATCCAGACGACATCCGAGTGGGGGGCCAGCTCGCCGACTACGGCCCCTGCGGCGGTGCTTTCCGCCATGGCGAGGATATCCACGTTTTCGTCCATGGTGGAGAGGCAGGCGTAAAAGCCCTCCCGGGTGTTTTCCCAGAGCAGAATCCGCAGGCCGCCGCTGGTGGTCAGCATTCTGGCGGCATTCTCCCCCACAGTCTCGTCCGTCCAGACAAAGGAATCGTGGGGCGGATCGGAAACGGTTTCGCGCAGGTCATAGGTCGGGGAAACCACATAGGTGATTTCAGGTATGTATCGTTCAGGGCCTCCTCTGCGTCCTCCCGGCTGGGCAGGATGGCATTGGCCAGGGAGAAGCAATAGGGGCCGTATTTGGCATCCGTCTGGGCCAGGGCCTGTTCATCCCGGGCAAAGTACAGCGCAATGATCTCTTCGTCGCTCATAGGTGGATTCCTCCAATCTGTGTAAAAAGGCCTTTGCTATATTAGACGCATTTTGCTGGGCTGCGCTGACAGAAAACTGAAAATATTTTACCATTAAATGGAAATTTCATCAAGATGGGGTGAAAAATGGCTCTGCTGACGCTTTTTTCGGTCAGCAGAGCCATTTTTGGGGGTAATGCAGAAAGCGGCTTATTGGGCGGCTCTGCGGGTGGAAAGATCCTCCAGGTACCGGTGGAATTCTTCGAGGGGCTGCGCCCATTCCACCGCATAGGCTTCGTCACCCCGGTGGTCCTCCAGGTTGAAGATTTCCAGCAGGTCCCGGGCCAGAGCTTTGGAGAAGACCAGAGAGCCCTCCACATTCAGATGGCTGTGGTCATAGTAGTGTTCCCGGAAGGTGAGTCCCAGGCGCTGAACCTGCGCGTAGGTGCAGTAGTTCAGGTAGGGGATCTCTTTTGCCTCAAAATAGGCCCGCATTTTTTCCTCGTTGGCGGCATAGACCGCCGCATCCTGAATTTTCGGGGGTGTGACGGCCACAACTTCAATGCCCTTGCTTTGGCAGAGCTCGATGATGCGGTTGTAGTAGCCTACGCTGAACTCGGAGAAGGTATCCACGGATTCTGTATAGTTCCAGAGGTCCGGGGTGATCTCATCCGTGCCCTCATAAACGGCCTCATAGAGCATGGAACCCTTCTGGTAGCTGGGGTAGGCGTCATCGAGCTGCCGGTCCGGCTGGAAGTTTTCTGCGGTAAGCTCACTCCACATGGTGTGGTAGCGCAGCAGGGGGAATTTCCAGGAAAGATAGGACTGGGTGTCGTCCACAGCGCAGATTTCCCGGATCATCTGCTCTTTCAAGGCCTTGTCCGGCATACACTCCACCACTTTCCGGTAGATGCTTTCCTGCTCGTGGGGCTTCATGTCGTCGAACAAACAGCTGAAATCGCAGAGGACAATATCCGGGGTCTGGTATTCCAGGGCGTAAAGCAGCTGATAGTAGGCCGTCATGGCGCAGCGGAAGGTGATGGCAAAATTGTAGCCGGTAATGCCTGCTTCCTCGTAGGTGACGATGGGATCGTAGGCGGCATAGAGCTCGCTGGTGCCCAGGCACAGAACGTCGATGGAATCCGGGGCAGCCTGGGAATAGAGCATATTCCGGGTGTACAGGTTTTCATTTCCGGACCACCGGTAGTGCAGGATGCTCTGAGCCCCGGAAAAGCACAGGGCGAAGAGCAGCAGAAAAACGGCGGCGCGAATCAGATATTTTTTCATAAACCAATCTCCTCCCTGCCTAGAATTCCTGATAGATGAAGGAAGAGGCGGAGAATTCCGGCCCGTAAATGCCGAAGATGATGATGGCAAACACAGCCAGAAGATAGATGGCAAACCGGGTTACAATGTCCTGCCGGAGAACGGTCTCCCGGAGCTTCACCTTCCGTTCGTGGAGAATATCCACGGCAATCAGCAGTGCAATGCCGAGGTACATCAGACGGATGTTCTTGTAATCCAGGCCGTACCCGCACAGGGTTCCGTCAAACAGGATGGCGGTCTGCCGGAGACTGAAATTCCGGAATGTCCTTGCCATGAGAGAGAAGGCCTGGGGCAGGTCCTTGGCCCGGATGAAGAACCGGCCGAAGGTCAAAATCAGGAAGGTCCGCAGGGCCTGGAACAGCTTCCAGCTCAGAGCGTTCTCGTTGATGTGCAGGGCGGTCCGCACCTTCTTGTACCAGGGGCCCAGCAGAACGGCGGTGGAGACAAAGAAGGCCTGATAGCAGCCGTATACCACATAGTTCCAGCCGGTGCCATGCCAGACGCCTACCAGAATGAAAACGATCACCGAGGCCAGGGTTGCGGAAAACACCTTTTTCAGGTACTTATTGGGAATTTTCTTGGAGAACTTCATGACGGACCGGTTGAGCACAATGGGGTAGTACAAATACTTCTCCATGAATTCTCCCAGGGACATATGCCACCGCTGCCAGTATTCCGTGACGCTTCTGGAAACCAGGGGAGAGCGGAAGTTTTCGGCCAGACGGATGTCCAGCATTTCGGAAAGACCCATGATCACATCAATGCCGCCGGAGAAGTCGGCGTAGATCTGGAAGCTATAGAGCACCATGGCCCAGAACAGCAGAAAGCCCCCTGCGGCCTCGTCTTTCAGAATGGCCATGACCAGAATGCCGATCCGGTCTGCAATGACCACCTTTTTGAAATAGCCCCACAGGGAGCGCTGCATCCCCATGATGATCCGCTTGCCCTCGGGCTGGTGGGTAAGCTTGAACTGGGGGGCGGTCCTTTTGTAGAGATTGACAGGGCCCTGGACGATGGAGGGAAAGTAAGTGATGAAGAGAAAATAGTCCAGGAAATTCCGCTCTGCCTTGTGCTTTTTGTGGTAGATGTCGTTGGCGTAGGCAATCATGGTCAGGGTGAAATAGGACAGCCCAATGGGGGAGACCAGCGCATTGACGGAGATCCCCTTGCTGCGCAGAAGGTCCTGCAGGAGCAGGAAGGTGTCCTTGAAGAACTTGAAATAGCACAGAATCGCCAAAGACAGCACAATGTCCAGCCAGAAAATCCGGCGGGCCTTGCTTTTTTGCTCTAAAAGGATATTTTTCTCAATGAGAAGCCCTGCCCCGTAGGAAATGGCCACGCACAGCGTGATGATGAGCAGGGATTTGAGGCCGGATGTGGCGAGGATGAAGAAGAGATTCGCCGCCAGTAGCACGCACCTTTGGCCGTTCTTCACCTTCCGGACGCCATAGTAGAGGGCAACCACCGCCAGGGCGAAGGCCACATAGCTCAGGGATTTCAGCTCCATCTTTTTACCGCTCGGCCAGCTTCCGCTCCACCATGGCGCAGATGGCGTCCAGGCTGTTCAGGTTTTCCGGTTCAATGTCGTCGGCATCGATGAAAATATCGAATTCGTCCATCAGGCTGGTGACGATCTGGATCACGTCAAAGGATTCCAGCAGGCTGTCGTCAATCAGGGCGGTCTCGTTTTCAAAATCGATGTCCGGCTGGATTCCCTCCAGCAGCTTCAAAATGCGTTCTTTCATAGCTCAGTTCTCCTTTATGTATTGGTGTTTCAGCAGTGTTCTGTCGATTTTCCCGTTGAGATTGATGGGCATTTCCTCCAGAGGGACATATCGGTTGGGCAGCATGTAGTTCGGCAGCTTTTCCTTCAGAGCCTCGGTCAGGGCTTTCTGCTCCGTGCTTCCTTCGTAGATGGCGACGATTTTCTGGGTTTTGTGCTCATATAGGCAGCAGCCCCGCCGAATTCCGGGCACGGCGCTGAGGGCGGTTTCGATTTCGCCCAGCTCAATGCGGTGGCCCATGTGCTTGATCTGGGAGTCCTTCCGGGCCAGGAAGACGATCTCGCCGTATGCATTGTACTTTCCCAGGTCTCCGGTGCGGTAGATGCGCTCGTAGTAATTCTTTTGCAGGGGATTGCGCACAAAGGCCTCGTTTGTCTTTTCGGGATTGTTGAAGTAGCCATGGGCCAGGGAGCAGCCCCGAACGCAGATCTCGCCGACGGTGTCCCGCTCGGTGACCAAGGTGTCGCCATCCAGCAGCATGACCTCCGTATTGCTGCAGGCGAAGCCGATGGGGATGGGCTCCGTGTCTTCGAATTCCCGCTCGATTTTGTAGTAGGTGCAGTCGCCGGTGGCCTCGGTGGGACCGTAGAGGTTGGCGTATTTCACCTCCGGCAGGGCCTTGCGCCACATATTGAACTGCTTTGTGGGCATGACCTCCCCAAGGAACATGACTTTTTTCAGAGATTCCGGCTTTTCCTTGTCCAGAGCCCGGAAATTCACGATCATGCACAGGGCAGAGGGCACCCAGTCGATGCAGGTGATGCGCTTTTCATTCAGAAAATGCACCAGCTTTTTGGGCAGGGAGAAGAATTTCCTGGGGACGATGTGCATGGTGGCTCCGCAGCGCAATGTGGCGTAGATGTCCTTTACGGAGGCATCAAAGTAGAAGGGCGTCTGGTTGGCGAAGACCTCGTTCTCGTCAAATTCGAAGGTTTCGCACCACCACTCCGTGAAATTGATGACGGACCGGTGGCTGACGAGAACCCCTTTGGGCACGCCGGTGGAGCCGGAGGTGAAGATGGCATACACCGGGTCTGTATCGATGGACCGGTGCTGCCGGGCCTGGATTTCCTGAGTCCGCACCGTATCCGCGGCCTTGAGCTCCTCTATGTAGTACACGGTACAGCATTCCTTGACCGCCTCGGGAAGGGGGTCCTCTCTGCGGGCCAGAAGGTGCTTGGCTCCCAGGGTATCGATGATCAGCTTGACCCGTTCATAGGGCATCTGTATATCAATGGGCACATAAAAGCCGCCGGTATAGGCAACACCCAGAAAGGCCTCAATGACCTCTACGCTTTTGTTCATGTATACCAGCACGGGTGTGCCGATGCTTACGGCATCCAGAAGACCGCTGGCAATTTTCAGGGCGCTGTCCTTCAGCTCGGAAAAGGTGATCTCCCGGTTTTCGTCGCAATAGGCCTTTTTGCCCCCAAATTTCTTTTCCGTGATCTCCAGATAGTCTATAACGTTTTTGATCATGTCTTACTGCCTCCATGGGCCGGGCACGGGAAATGCAAACGTGCTCCGGAATTCTCAAAATCAGGGAGAAAACGCAATTTGTGCCAAATTATCATCCTGATTCTACCACAGCTTCGACCAAATAGCAAGGTACTTATTGCCCTTGCCGGCATCGCAGAAAACGCCTCCTGTGTTTGGAAGCACAGGAGGCGTCTGTTATCTCACGAAGCTGTATTCAATGCTGTCGGCGTAGCGGTAGTAGAAGCTGCTGCCCTCGCTCAGGCCGGAGAGAAGCTCTACAAGGCTGCCATCGGACAGACCGGTCTGAATCTCCACAGGGTCTGTGAGGGTGTCGGTTTTCTCGTTGTAGCCGGTATAGAGCCAGGATTTCCCGGCATCGAAGACGACGGCCGCAGCGGGCACGGTGGGAACCGTTCCGGAGACGCCGGTAGTGATCTTCACGGAGGCATTCATGCCGGAGAGCATTTTTTTGTCCCTGGGCAGGGTGACGGTGACGGTGTACTTGGTGTTGCCGCCGGAATTCTCGCCATAGGGATTGATGGCAGTGATGGTACCGGTGAAGCTGCTGCCGGGCAGGGCGTCCAGGGTGACGGTGGCCTCCATTCCTGTTTCCAGAGTGCGGATATCCAGCTCGTCCACCTGGATCTGCACGGTCATTTCCTCGTCGGCGGTGATGACGGCCGCGTCCTTTTTTGTAGTGTCATAGCTGTCGTAGGCGGCAGTCCTGGCGGCGGTGCCATAGCCGGACATTCCCCCTGCCATGGAGGCCATGCCGCTCAGGGCGCTCCCGGAGCCCGCAATGCCGGTGGAGATGCCAGGAAATTGGCTGGGGTCAATGGACGGCATGCCGCCGGGGACGCTGGTGCCGGTCTTCTGGTAGACGATGATCCCGACGCCGATCAAAATGGCATCCCCCTCGGAGATCTGCTCAAAGCCGGATTCGATCCAGGCACCGCCGGTGCTGAGCAGCACGGTCTGCTTTGTGTAGGTAAGCTCCTGGGTCTGCACGGGAACGGTGGGGTCTAGCATATCCGCGAAGCTCTGGGTTGCCAGCTCCTCTGCGCGGATGGTTTTCTGCACGGCATAGGTCAGAACGCCCTCGGAGAGTCTGGAGGCATCCGTAACCTGGCCCAGAATATAGGTGGCCGTTTCGGTTTCATCGGTGCCGCTTCCGCCGGTGCCGGGCTGGGGATATTCGCCTTCTCCCGGATTCTGGCCGCTGCCGGTGCCCGGGTTCTGGTTTCCATCCGGATTCTGGCTCTGGTCTTCCCCGGAAGGCTGTGCTTGCGGCGTATCCGTGTTTTCCGTTCGGATTCCGCCCAGGGCTGTGTAGCCGGGGCTGGCCTGGCTGCGGGTCTGGGTCAGCACGGCGGGGTCTGTATAGGAAATCTCGGTGTCCACGCCGGAGACAGTGCCGCCGCAATCGGCGTGGAGAATGCCGTCCTTGGAGAGCTTCACCAGGCTTTCCATCTGGTCTTCCAGTTCTGTCCGGCGGTTTAAGAGCCGGGCGTACTCGGCGGTGTGGCCGGTGTCCTTCAGGGTCAGCAGGGCGCTGCCTGCGGATACATGCTGGTTCTCCTTGACGCTGATTTGGGAGACGGTTCCGTAAGCGCCGGCGACCCGCAGGCGGCTGTGGATATAGAGATTCCCCGTTCCCAGGGTTTCCCCGTCCTTGGTGGTGACGGTCACGCTGTCGTCCAGGGGGGCGGTTTCATCGGAGAGAGTCACGGTGGCGGTGCCATCGGAAACGCTTTCCACGGTGCCCTCTAGTGCGGTGCCGTCGGAGAGGGTGACGGTGACGCGCTGCCCCACCTCTGCCCGGGCCTCCAGGTCCACGGCCATGAGCCCATCCAGGGAAAGCAGCAGCAGCGCGCCGCTTTCGTAGACGGTGTCCGCTGCGGCGGTGCCCTCCCGGGCATAGATCTTCTTCACCCGGCCGGCGGTGCCGGAACGGATCACGGAATCATTGGTCTTGCTGCTTTCGGAGGCAATGGCCGCATCCAGGGTGTCTATGACCTCTTGCAGCTCAGAGATGGCTGCCTTCACGGCCACAAGGTCCACCTGGGCAATGGGGTCTCCTTCCGAAACGGTCTGACCGTTTTTTACATAGTAGGTCTCCAGCTCCAGAGCCTGGGGCAGACTCTGGGCGGTGCCCTCCTGGGGGCTCAGGGTGCCGCCGCCGGAGAGCACCGTGGAGATGGTGTTTTCCTCGGGCACAGCGGAGAGAACCTTGCTGTTTACTTTGGTAGCGGCGGAAATGCCGGAGGGCAGGGAGGCGACGATCAGGGCAATGGCCAGGACGACGCAGAGCAGCGTCACCCATTTTGCCCCGCTGCCGCCGCGCACCTGGGTATCGTCCTCCTCCTCTTCGGGGACGAGGGGCGGCATATCCGTTTTCTTGCGTTTTTTCATAGCTTAACCTCCTTAGCCGCCGTAGTGCAGGGCCTCAATGGGCGGCAGCTTGGCGGCCTTGTTGGCGGGGTACAGTCCGAAAATCACGCCGATGGCAAAGCAGAAGGCCACGGCAATGACCACCACGCCCCATTCCAGACCAAAGGAAACGCCCATGCTGGCAACCATCACGGAAATCAGCCGCAGCACCACCCAGGACAGGAACACGCCAATGGCGCAGCCGATCATGCACAGCACCACGCTTTCCAGTAAAAACTGCTGCAAAATTACGCCCCGGCCTGCGCCGATGGCCTTTCGAATGCCGATCTCTCTTGTCCGTTCGGTAACGGTTACCAGCATGATGTTCATAATGCCGATGCCGCCGACAATCAGGGAGATGGCGGCAATGCCGCCCAGGAGCACCGTCAGAATGCCGGTGACGGAGCTCATGGCGTCCTCCAGCATATTCTGGGACAGCAGGGAGAAGGCGTCCTCATCGTCTTCAAACCGGTCCAGCAGCAGCCGCTTCATAGCGCTTTCGGTGGTGGCCATATTGCCGCTTTCCGGAGCGCTGACGGAGAAGCTGGTGATGGCGGAGGAGACGGTGGCGGAAAGCCGCATGAGGGTGGTATAGGGAATATAGGCAATCATGGAGTTCTTGGTGAGAATGCCGGTGAGGGATTCGTCATCGTTTTTTAGAATGCCTACAACGGTGAATTTCCGGCCGTCCAGGGAGATTTCCTCTCCCAGGCAGTCCGTATAGCCCACCATATCCTCGGCGGTTTTCTCCGTGATGATGCACACGCTGGTGTGGTTTTCCACATCCGCCTGGGTGAGAAACCGGCCCAGCAGCACGGTCTGGCCGTTGATGGGGGCATAGGCGGGGGTAGCGCCGTAGACCGTGACGGTCTTGGTGGTGGAGGAATATTTGCCGGTGGCGGTGGTGGTGGCAGAGGGGGCCGCCAGACCGATCTGGGGGTCTGCCATCCACTCGTCCAGGGTGTCCAGGGTCACGGGTGCGCCCTTGTCGTCGGAGACGGTGACGGAGAGCAGATTGCTGCCAAGGCTGGAGATGGTGTCGGTGACGGTGCCGGTGGCGCCGGAGACCAGGCTCACCAGAATGACCAATGCCATAACGCCGATGATAATGCCCAGCATGGTCAAAAATGCCCGGAATTTGTTGCCGGAAATGGACTTCATTGCCATTTTGAATGCCTGGATCATGCGCCCACCTCCGTCAGATGTCCGTCCTTGATGCGCACGATGCGGCTGGCCTGTCTGGCCACATCGTCATCGTGGGTGATGAGGACAATGGTATTGCCTGCGTCGTGGAGCTCGTGGAAAATGTCCATGATCTCCACGGTGGTTTTGGAGTCCAGGTTGCCCGTGGGCTCGTCCGCCAGAATCAGACTGGGCCGGGTCACAATGGCCCGGGCAATGGCGACACGCTGCTGCTGGCCGCCGGAAAGCTCCGTGGGCAGATGCTTGGCCCGCCTTTGCAGGTCTACTCTTGCCAGGGCCTTCTCCACCCGTTCCTTCCGCTCGGCCCGGGGAACCTTCTGGTAGATCAGCGGCAGCTCCACATTTTCCTCGGCGGTGAGCTTGGAGATCAGGTTGAAGCTCTGGAACACGAAGCCGATCTTCCGGTTCCGGATTCGGGCCAACTGATTTTCCGTATAGTCCTCAATGGGGGTGCCGTCTAAGAGATAGGTGCCGGAGTCGGCGGTGTCCAGGCAGCCGATGATGTTCATCAGCGTGGACTTGCCGGAGCCAGAGGGGCCGATAATGCTGACAAATTCGCCGGGATCGATGTGCAGATTGGCTTTGTTCAGGGCATAGACCTTTTCGCTGCCAATCTGATAGATCCGGGAGATATCCTTTAGATCAATCATGCCTGCCTCCTCAGCCGCCCATGTTGGGCATGCCCGCAGGCATCTTGGATACATCGGGCATGGCGCTGCCCTTGTCGCTGCCCCGGTCGCCCCGGCTGCCCATATCGCGCATACCGCCCATGCCGGAGAAGTCCCCGGAGGTGGTGAAGGTCATGCCGCCGAAGGTGAAGGTCTGCTCCTTGGGGGTGTAGTACACGGTGTCGCCCTCTTTTAGGCCGGAGACGATCTCCGTGTAGGTGCCGTTGGTCAGGCCCAGGGTGACCTCTGTCATGCCGCCCAAGGTGTCGGTTTCCGCGTCATAGGCGGTGTAGACATAGGCGGTGGTGCTGGTCTTACGGATGGCATCCGCAGGCAGCAGCAGGGCATTGTCCACGCCCTGGATGGTCACCTCGGCCTTGGCGGTCATGCCGGAGAGCATGCCGGGCTGCTTGTTCAGGGTGATCTTGGCGGAATAGCTGCCGTCGGTGCCGGTGGTGTCGATTTCCGTAACAGTGCCCACATAGTGCTCGTCACCCACGGACTCCACGGTCAGGCTGACCTCCTGACCAACCTCCAGGGAGAGAATGTCCGTCTCGTCCACAGAGACGGTGACGGTCATACTTTCGCCGGGGTCAAGGGTGGCCAGGGCGGTGTCCGTCAAAGGATCGGTGCCTACGGTCAGATCGTCCAGGGATACCAGGGTTTCCAGGGTGCCGGACTGCTCGGCCACCAGGCCGCCGTCCTTATAGAGCTTCACAAGTTTTTGGTAGAGCTTTTCGTAGTCCTCCCGCTGCTGGAGCAGCTGGTTGTATTTGGCGGAGTCTTCGGTGTCGCGCAGGGTGAACAGGGTGGAGGAGGCAGTGACCTTGGCGTTCTCCCTGGCGGAAACGGTGGAGACGGTTCCGGCATAGCCGGTGACCTTCAGGGGGCTGTGAATATACAGTTCCCCGGCCAGCGCACCCACGGTGGCGGTGTCGCCCACCAGAGGCCCGTCGTCGGAAATCAGCACCGTAGCCTTACCGCCGCTGACAGCGTCCACCGTGCCGTCCCACTGCTTGCCGTCGGAAGTGGTGACGGTGACGGTTTCGCCCACGGTCAGAGCGTCGGTCTCAATGTCTACAGCCAGGAAGCCGTCCAGGCTCAGCTCTGCCAGGCAGCCCTTGTCATACATAATGTCTGCCACGCTGTCGCCCGATTCCGCATAGATGGCCTTGACCCGGCCGGAAACACCGGCCTTGACGGTGGAGGAAACCTTGTCCTTGCTGGCCTCCTGGAGCTGGCCGTCCAGGTCATCCAGGGCGTCCTGAACGGTGGACAGGCTGGTCAGCACGGTGCTGGTGTTGGTGGAGGCCAGAAGGGTGCCCGCTTCAACGGTGTCGCCCTGCTCCACATAGAGCTTTTCCACCTTCACGGTGGCGGGGACGGTCAGGTCCTCCACATTGTCACTGGTCAGGCTGCCGCTGCCGGAGACGGTGGCCCTGATGGAGCCTGTGGTGACGGCGACGGACTTGACATTGCTGCCGCTCTGGGCCGTCACGGACCGCTGCACCCGCTGCCGGACATACAGTGTACCGGCCAGTCCCGCTACCAGGACCACGGCAGCAATGGCGATGACCCGCTGAACGGTTTTCTTCCGTTTCTGGGCTTTTGTTGGTTTGGCCATAGAGAATTCCTCCAAAATCAATTGTTAAAGTTTATTTTATAGGGAAAACCTGAAATCAGTCTGAAGAAAAAATGAATAGGCTGTGAACAAAGAAACCGCAGACATGCAAAAAGCCCAAAAAACAGCACTGCGGACCGGCTTTTACCGGCTTTGCAGTGCTGTTTTGGCCTTTCCAAACAACGGTTACCCGCCGTGCTCCTGGAGATAGTCTGCGATGGCATCCACAAAGACCTCTCCGAACCGCTTGACCTTGACGCTGCCCACGCCGTTGACCTTGGCGAAGGCCTCCAGAGTCGTCGGGGCCTTGCGGGCCATGTCCTCCAGGGTTGCATTGGAGAAAATGATGTAGGCGGGGACGCTTTCCTGCATGGCAATTTTCCAGCGCAGACGCTTGAGCATGGCCAGCAGATCCGGGCTCTGCTCCCCGCCGACGGGACTGCTGACCGGGGCGCTTGCCTCTGCCTTGGGCAGGCGCATGGAGACGGTCTTGCCCTCGAAGAGCACCCCCTGGGCCTTCTGCGTCAGGCTGACGCCGCCGTGGACCGGGTCTGTTTCCAGATACCCCTGGGATTCCAGGCTCTCGGCCATGGCCCGGAGGTCGTCCTTTCCAAGCTTGCGCAGCATCCCATAGGAACCCAGCTTGTCCAGCCCCAGCTGCAGCAGCCGCTTGTCCCGGCTGCCCAGCAGGGTGCGGACTACGCTGGTGAGCCCCAGAGAGTAGCCCAGCTTGGCGCTCATCCGCTGGACGCAGGAGAGGATCATCCGGGCCTGATCGGTGATGTCCCGCTCCTCCAATTCGGTACTGCAATTGCTGCAATTGCCGCAGAAGCTTTCGTGTTCCTGGCCAAAATAGTCCAGGATATAGCCCCGCAGGCAGCTCTGGGTCTTGCAGTAGTTCACCATGACGTCCAGCCGCTCCAGATCCTGCCGCTGCTTTTGCTCCAGCTCCTCCTGGGAAAGCTCCCCGGAAAGGGCGGGGTGCTGGATCAGGTATTTGGCGGTCTGCACATCCCCCGGGGCATAGAGCAGGATGCACTCGGCCTCTGCGCCGTCCCGCCCGGCGCGGCCTGCCTCCTGGTAGTAGCTTTCCAGGCTTTGGGGCATATTGTAGTGAATGACGTAGGACACATTGGACTTGTCAATGCCCATGCCGAAGGCGTTGGTGGCCACCATGACGGTTTTCCGGTCGTAGAGGAAATCCTCCTGGTTATCCCGGCGCTCCTCATCGGGCAGACCTGCGTGGTACCGGGTGGCGGCAATGCCGTTCAGCTGCAAATTCTCGCAGACCTCCTCCACGGCCTTCCGGGTGGCGCAGTAGACAATGCCCGCCTTGTCCCGGCGCTGCTGCACCAGCTCGATAAGGGCGGGCAGCTTCTGCTTGGGCCGCCGGACCTCAAAGCGCAGATTGGGCCGGTCAAAGCCCGTGACCACCCGCAGGGGATCGCGCAGCTGCAAAATCTGGGCGATGTCCTGGCGCACTGCCTCCGTTGCCGTGGCGGTAAAGGCGGAAACCACGGGGCGTGGGGTGAGAATGTTCAGAAAATCCACGATTTTCAGATAGCTGGGCCGGAAATCCTGGCCCCATTGGGAGATGCAGTGGGCCTCGTCCACCGTCACCAGGGAGACCTTCCGGGTCTGGATGGCCTCCAGAAAGCCGTCGGTCAGCAGCCGCTCCGGGGCCACATAGATGATCTTATACATCCCGGAGCGAATATTGCGGTAGACCAGCCGGATCTGGGCCGGGGTCAGGGAGCTGTTGATATAGGCTGCGGCCACACCGGCATTTTTCAGGGCCATGACCTGGTCCCGCATCAGGGAGATCAGGGGAGAGATCACCAGCGTGACTCCCTCCAGCAGCAGGGCGGGGATCTGGTAGCACAGGCTCTTGCCGCCGCCGGTGGGCATAATGCCGAAGGCATCCCGCCCCCGGAGCTGCGCATCGATCAGCGCCTCCTGCCCGCCCCGAAAGGCCGAATAGCCAAAGACCCTTTGCAGGACCGATTCCTTTGTTTCCATGTTTTTCCTCTCTTCGCATTGTTCCAACAAATAAGGCAAGTATAGCATAAGGGGACAGGGAAAGCAAATCATTTGCACCCTAACCTTCCCCACCGGGGAAGAGGGACCGCCGCAGCGGCGGTGCGTCGCGCAGCGAATCGAATCTTCTATAGCTGCCGGTGGCAGCTATACCATAATTTATGGAAGAGGGGCCCTACGAGAAAGACTAGTGCGTATTTTCCAACCGCTTCCGCTCAAAAGGCCCCTCCTCAGTCAGGGCTAACGCCCTGCCAGCTCCCCCGGAGGGGAAGCTCTTAACCTTCCCCGCGGGGAGGGGCAGAAGGCTTTTACCGATACTGCAAATATTCCAAAAATTTCTTCACCGCCACGGAGGCGGTTTTGCGGTCTCTCAGGGCCAGGGCGGTTTCCCGGTAGGCGGGGACGTCCAGCTCCTTGGCGACGATGTGGAAGGGGGTTCGCTTCAGGATCATTTCCGTCAGCATACTCACCCCCAGGCCGCTTTCTACCATGGCCATGATGGCATAGTCATCCCAGGTGGTGAAGTGTACCCGGGGCTTCAGGCCGTTGCGCTCGAAGACCTCGGAGACCTCTGCCTGGGCGGCCTTTTCCAGCAGCATGAAGGGCTCTGCACACAGCGCGGCAATGGGAACCTTGTCGCAGCTTTCCAGCGGGTGCCCCTCCGGCAGAATGGCCAGAAGCCGGTCCTGCCCCAAAGGGATGGTATCGAATTCCGGCCGGGTAGGCAGCCGCAGGAAGCCGCAGTCCACCCGGCCCTGGGCGATCCACTCCTCAATTTCCGAGTAGTCTCCCAGCAGCAGCTCATAGTCCACCCCGGGATAGTCCTTCTGGAAGGCCTTGATGATGTTGGGCACCCAGTGAATGGCGCCGCTGGAGAAGGTGCCGATGCGGATCATGCCGGACTGCACGCCGTGGAGGTCGTCCACCTCCATCCGGAGCTTCCGGTATTCTGCGCAGACGCTCTGGGCATAGGGCAGCAGCCGGGAGCCGTCGGAGGTCAGGCGGATGCCGTTCCGGTCCCGCTCCAGGAGGGGGATGCGCCACTCCCGCTCCAGGTCGCTGATCATCCGGCTGACGCCGGACTGGGAATAGTTCAGCAGTTCGGCGGCTTTTGTAAAGCTGCCTGTCTCCACGGTCTTCAAAAAGGCCATGTATTTCAGGATATTCATCTCCATGGCATCATCCTTCTTTCATTCGATTTTGTTATGGACTCTATGCGAAACATTCGCTTTTCAAATGCTTGAGCTCATGATACAATCCGCTCATCCAAAAGTCAACACCGAAAGAAAAGAGAAAGGATGAGCATTATGACCTCGACCGTTTGCATCACCGTGACGATCCTTGTATACCTGCTGGGTATGCTCTGGATCGGCGCACACTATGCCAAGAAAAATTCCTCCACCGCCGACTTCTATCTGGGCGGACGCACCCTGGGACCATTGGTGACCGCAATGAGTGCCGAGGCATCCGATATGTCCAGCTACCTGCTCATGGGCCTGCCGGGGCTGGCCTACCTGTCCGGCGCGGCTGACGTGGGCTGGACGGCCATCGGCCTGGCGCTGGGGACCTATTTTAACTGGCTCTTCACCGCCCGCCGCCTGCGGCGCTATACCCAGATCACTGAGAGCTACACCATCCCCCAGTTCCTCTCCCGGCGGTTCCATGACGAAAAGAACATCCTCTCCGCCCTGGCCGCTGTGATCATCATCATTTTCTTCATTCCCTATACGGCCTCTGGTTTCGCAGCCTGCGGCAAGCTGTTTTCCAGCCTCTTCGGCATCGACTATATGACGGCCATGCTGGTGTCCGCCGTGGTCATTGTGGGCTACACCGCAGCTGGGGGCTTCCTGGCAGCCTCCATTACGGATCTGGTCCAGAGCATCATCATGACCGTTGCCATCCTCTTTGTGCTGGTCTATGCCACCGTCCAGGCCGGGGGCATGGGGGCCGTTCTGGAAAATGCCAGAGCCCTGCCCGGCTACCTGTCCCTGACCGAGACCTACGCCGTCGGCACCAATTCCGCCGCCCCCTACAGCTTCCTCACCATTGTCTCCACCCTGGCCTGGGGCCTGGGCTACTTCGGAATGCCCCATATCCTGCTGCGGTTCATGGCCATCGGCGACGAGAAGAAGCTGAAGCTGAGCCGCCGGGTGGCCTCTGTCTGGGTCACCGTTGCCATGGCCCTGGCCGTACTCATCGGCATCGTGGGCAAGGCTCTGTCCGGCATTGGGGCCATTGCCCCTCTGGAGGGCTCCAATACGGAGACCGTCATCATCCGCATCGCAGAGCTTTTGGCCAAGGGCGGCATTTTCCCGGCGCTGATGGCCGGTCTCATCCTGGCGGGCATTCTGGCCAGCACCATGTCCACGGCGGATTCCCAGCTGCTGGCGGCATCCTCCAGCGTGTCCCAGAACCTGCTGCAGGAGACCTTCCGCTTCAAGCTCAGCCAGAAGCAGAGTATGCTGGCAGCCCGGCTCACCGTCATCGCCATTGCCATTCTGGGCATTTTCATTGCAAAAGACCCCAACAGTTCCATTTTCGGCATCGTCTCCTTTGCCTGGGCGGGCTTTGGCGCGGGCTTCGGCCCCCTGGTGATCTGTGCCCTGTATTGGAAACGCACCACCTTTGCTGGCGCCGTCTCCGGCATGGCGGCGGGGGGCGTTATGGTCTTCCTCTGGAAGTACCTGATCAAGCCCCTGGGCGGCATCTTCGGCATCTATGAGCTGCTGCCCGCCTTCCTGGTGGGGCTGCTGGTGATCGTTGTTGTCAGCCTGCTGACCAAGGCCCCGGACGAAAGCGTCTGCGCGGAGTTTGACGCAGCCAGAGCGGAGCATACCCTATAATTCCATATTTCCCAAATCCTTCCCCCGGGACGCAGCGCGCGCCCGGGGGAAATGTGCATAAAGGGGCCGCCTGCAAAATCGGGATGGGCATACAGAGGGAAATTTTGTTCAAAGGGTGAAAATTTTACAAAAAACGGAATCACTGTAGCAATAACGCTTTCTTTGTGGTATACTTACTCTGAAATGCTATGGGGACACCCCCTGGCGCAGAAAATGAATTAAGGGATGGAAGGTGCGTTTCTTGACAGAAGAACTGAAACTTGATCTGAAGAAAAAAGCCTGCCAGGTCCGCATGGGGATCATTGAATCTACCCATGGGGCCAAGGCCGGTCACCCCGGCGGAAGCCTGTCCGCCGCGGAGATGTTTGCATACCTTTATAATAAGGAGCTGCGGGTAGACCCCAAGAACCCCCGTTGGCCGGACCGGGACCGCTTCGTGCTGTCCAAGGGCCATACCGCTCCGGGCCTGTATGCCGCGCTGGCTTACCGGGGCTTCTTCCCCGTGGAGGACCTGCCCACCCTGCGGCATATCGACAGCTATCTCCAGGGCCATCCCAATATGAATACCGTTCCCGGCGTGGATATGTCCACCGGCTCTCTGGGCCAGGGCATCTCCGCCGCTGCGGGTATGGCCAAGGGCGCTAAGTACCTGGGCAAGGACATCAATGTCTATACGCTGCTGGGTGACGGCGAGATCGCCGAGGGCGAGGTGTGGGAGGCCATGCTGTTCGCCGCTCACTACCATCTGGACAACTTCTGCATGATCGTGGACCTGAACGGCCTGCAGATCGACGGCCGGACCTGTGACGTTATGAATACCGCTCCCGTGGACGAGAAGGCCAGGGCCTTCGGCTTCCATGTGGTGGAGATCAACGGCCACGATTTTGACGAGATCGAGAAGGCCTTTGCCGAATTCCACGCCTGCACCGATAAGCCCACCTGCATCCTCATGCACACCACCAAGGGCAAGGGCGTCAGCTTTATGGAAAACCAGGTGGGCTGGCACGGCAAGGCCCCCAATGACGAAGAGTACAAGCAGGCTATGGGCGAGCTGAATGCAGCCATGGCGGAACTGGAGGCAGCGAAATGAGCGAAGTGAAGAAGATCGCCACCCGGGACAGCTATGGCAATGCCCTGGTAGAGCTGGCGCAGGGCGGCGCAGACAACCTGGTGGTTCTGGACGCGGACCTGGCCGGTGCTACCAAAACCGGGATTTTTAAGAAAGCCTACCCCGACCGCCATTTCAACTGCGGCATTGCCGAGTGCAATATGATCGGCGTGGCTGCCGGCCTTTCCACCATGGGTCTGGTGCCCTTTGCCAGCAGCTTTGCCATGTTCGCCGCCGGACGTGCCTTTGAGCAGATCCGCAACTCCGTGGGCTACCCCCACCTGAATGTGAAGGTAGCCGCTACCCACGGCGGCATCTCCGTGGGCGAGGACGGCGCAAGCCACCAGTGCTGCGAGGACTTCGCCCTGATGCGGTCCGTCCCCGGCATGGTGGTCATGTGCCCCAGCGACGATGTGGAGGCCAAGGCCGCCGTGAAGGCCGCCTATGCCTATGAGGGCCCTGTGTATATCCGCCTGGGCCGTCTGGCCGTGCCTGTGTTCCACGATGCAGAGCACTTCAACTTTGAGATCGGCAAGGGCGAGCAGCTCACCGAGGGCAGCGACGTCGCCATCATTGCCACCGGCCTGATGGTCAACGAGGCCCTGATGGCCGCCGAGAGCTTGAAGACCCAGGGAATCCATGCCCGGGTCATCAACATCTGCACCATCAAGCCCCTGGATGAGGAAATCGTCCTGAAGGCTGCCCGCGAGTGCGGCAAGGTCATCACCTGTGAGGAGCACAGCATCATCGGCGGCCTGGGCGAGGCTGTGGCTGCTTTGCTCAGCGAAAAGTGCCCCACCAGGCTCCGCCGCATCGGCGTCAACGATGAATTCGGCCACTCCGGCCCCGCCGCCGCCCTGCTGAAGCAGTTCGGCCTCAGCGCAGAGCACATCGAGCAGGTCGCCAAGGAAATGCTGAACGGTTGATTTTCTCCCCTTTTTTCGGGGCTCCTATGAGCCCCGAAAAAAGGTCTTGACAAATGGCGCATTATCGGGTATAATCCAACATGTTCCAGCTATGGAGGCTTAGCTCAGCTGGTTAGAGCGCATGCTTCACACGCATGAGGTCACAGGTTCGAGTCCCGTAGTCTCCACCAAATAAAAAAGGCCACCCGTTTGGCAATGTCAGTAAGTTAAGCTGACGAATCCTCCTACCCTCAGGAATGAGATGGTAGGAGGATTTTTTTCGTAATAA
>ENA-ORCP01000575-ORCP01000575.1-human-gut-metagenome-genome-assembly--contig:-NODE-575-length-32855-cov-6.245347_pt1 | contig 32855 bp, 25 predicted proteins | sample MGYA00242990_ERZ507991 | MGnify/ENA primary metagenome ERZ507991 (study PRJEB26167, sample SAMN06115496) | human gut metagenome | host: Homo sapiens | place: China:Henan | collected 2015-05-07 | study... | reverse complement strand
TTGCACCGCCGACGCGGCGCGGGGGGTGTGGGTGCGGATAATACCACGGCAGCGGTGGGCTATGCCTCCCTCGCGCGTGGCCTACGGTTCTTCAAGCGCCTACAGTGCTATGCTGAGGGTGTTGTAAATCTATGATTCCGCCATCAGAGTAGGGACATCTCTCTTGGATGTAACAAACATATATACAGTGTGATACATATACGTGCCAAAGGCACGTCCGTACATTGAAGGGGAAACGCATCTGTGGGGGGACGGGGTCAGCAGTCGGGGGGCAGCCCGGCAGCGAGGAGGGCTTCGCGACGCTCAACGCATGTGCCGCAGCGGCCACAGTGGGTCTCACCGCCTTTGTAGCAGGAGTAAGTGAGCGAATAATCCACGCCCAATTCGCGACCACGGATGGCTATCTGAGCCTTAGTCAGGTTGGTGTAGGGAGCACGCAGCTCAATGCGCTCATAGGTACCGGCGGCTATGGCGCCACCCATCGCGTGGATGAATTCGGGTCGGCAGTCGGGGTAGATGGCATGGTCACCACCGTGGTTGGCAATCATCACGGCCTTGAGCCCGCGGCTCTCGGCGAGCCCGGCGGCAACGGCGAGCATGATGCCGTTGCGGAAAGGCACCACCGTGGAGCGCATATTCTCATCCTCGTAATGACCTTCGGGAATGGCGTCGGCTCCGCTCAGAAGTGAGCTTTCAAAGTATTTGCCCATGAAAGCGAGGTCAATCTCCACTAACTCAATGCCGAGCCGACGGCAGTTCTCACGGGCGCATGCGGCTTCGCGGGCGTTGTGGTTGGCTCCATAGCTGAAATTGACTGCAAGGGCTATCGATGAGGCATATTCATAGAGCATGGTGGTGGAATCCATGCCGCCTGAAAGTACAATTACCGAATCTTTTTCCATAATCAGAAATCGTTGCGGAACGCGGCGAGCATGCGCTGATGCACCAGTTCCTGATGCTCATTGTCGCCATAATTGGCAAAGGGATAGATTGATATTCCGCCGCGCGGGGTGAAAAGGCCAATAACTTCGAGGTAACGCGGATCCATGAGCTTCACAAGATCCTTCATTATGATGTTGATGCAGTCCTCGTGGAAATCGCCGTGGTTTCGGAAGCTGAACAAGTAGAGTTTTAGGCTCTTGCTTTCCACCATAAGGTTGCGCGGGATGTAATTGATTATGATTTTTGCAAAATCGGGCTGTCCGGTCTTGGGGCAGAGCGATGTGAATTCGGGGCAGGTGAAAGTGACAAGATATTCATTGCCGGGGTGCTTGTTGACAAATGTTTCAAGCACCTCGGGCGCATATTGTGTGGGGTATTTCACTCCTGTGTTCCCGAGGAGGGTGACCCCTGAGAGCTGTTCTTCGGTTCGCATGATTAATTTTGGTTAAGACTGAATTTGTGGAGCTGGATGTAAAGACGCATGATTGAGCGCGCATACTGGCTGTTGGCGGCCCAGCGTCCGCTCAGCCCGGCCCATGTGGGGGCAATGCCGCGGCTCACGAGCTTGAAGCGCGAGTCGAGGAGCGGTTCGCCTTCGGGAAGAGGCTTTTTGCACGCATAGGCAAAGAGATGCTGCATCTGTGCTGTGACACCCTGTTCCACGGTGTCGAATGATTGCCCTTTTTGCCCGAATTTGGTCACTCCCAGACCGCAGTAGTTGTGCTGGTCAGGGCTCACGGAGGTGCCGTCGGCAAAACGGAACCATCCCGTTTCAAGGATGCTCTGACACAGAGCTATGTCGCCACGGATGCCGTAGCGGTTGCCCACGGCCAGATAGGTCTCGGCAATGGCAATGTCGAAGTCGGGGTTGTGGCGAGCTATGAACCGCTGGATGGTTGCTGCGTCAATCATTGACTCGCCGAGTATGGGCTGCGACATAAGGTAGTCGAGCATGGCGTCGTCTTCAAGACGCATGAAATCAGGCGTCTTGACTGCTTCCGGGGTCTGAGCTGCGGGCGTCTCAATGTAGTCGGGCACCTCCTCGGGCCATTCCTCGGGCTTCGGTTCCTGCTTTTTATGTCGTTTCCGCGCATCGGCAGGTATCGCCGACACGAGCAACATGAGCGTCAGAGTTATCAGCGCAACGTGTTTCATGAGTGTCGGCCGATTCATTTGACAGGATCCAGCTTGCCGGTCAGTGAGTCCATGATGAATCCTCTCACGGTGACTCCTGCGGGGGGCATGAGCGGATGGCGCGCAACGAGGTCAACTGTCTCGCGCACTGCGTCGGCTGTGTCGGTGAATCCGTGAAGCCAGCTGTCAAGGTCAATTCCGCAATGCTTCATCAGCGTGATATTGCTTTCCGGCACTCCGCGTTCTTTCATGAGGTGTTGCATTTCGGCGCTGTCCATTCCCTGCACTCCGCATCCAGTGTGGCCTATCACCATGATTTCGTTCACTCCAAGCTCATAGACAGCCACAAGAATGCTGCGCATGGTGCTGTCGAAGGGGTTGGTGATGGTGCCTCCGGCGTTTTTGATTATCTTCACATCGCCGTTGCGGAAGCCGAGGGCTGCGGGAAGCAGCTCCACGAGCCGGGTGTCCATGCAGGTCACAATGGCAATGCGTTTGTTGGGATACTTGTCGGTGATAAAGCGTTCATAGCCGCGCGAGGCTACGAATTCGGCGTTATGTCTCAGAATTTCATCAATCATGGGTTGTGGTGAATTTAAGTTCTTTTCCCCGCACGGTGGAGAACAACACTCCGTAGCGATAGGCCGTGTGGCCGTTGACCATGGTAAGTTCTACCTTGTTGTTGACTGTCAGGCCGCTCAGCGGAGTCCAGCCGCAGCGGCTCAGCGCCCAGGCATCGGTTATGGTGTAAGGCTCGCAGTCGTTGTCAACGAGCACCAGGTCAGCATAATAGCCTTCGCGGATGAAGCCTCGTCGGTCAATGCCGTAAATCGTGGCCGGGTTGTGGCACATCTTCTCCACAATCAGCGGCAGAGTGAAGATGCCCTCCTCAACCATCTGCATCATAAGGGTCAATGAGAACTGGATCAACGGCATGCCCGATACGGCTGTGAGCGCCGTACCGCGCTTCTCTTCAAGCAGATGGGGAGCGTGGTCGGTGGCTATGGTGTCTATGCGGCCGTCGGCAACTGCCTGACGCAGGGCATCGCGGTCGGCAGGACGTTTTATGGCGGGGTTGCACTTTATGCGGGCGCCGAGCATTGCATACTGCTCATCGCTGAACGCAAGATATTGCGGGCATGTCTCGGCGGTTATTAGCTTCCCTTCAGGCGCTCCGGGCTGAAGCAGCGACAGTTCGCAGGCGGTGGACACATGGAGCAGATGAAGTCTGTGGTTGAGGCGCTGTGCTGTTTCAACAGCTCGCTGTGATGCCCTCATGCACACCTCGTGGTTGCGGATAACCGGATGGAACTCCATTTCCAGGTCCTCGCCGTAACGGGCCACAACCGCCTCGCGGTTTGCTCGCAGTAGGGTCTCATCTTCGGCATGAACGGCCATCAGCGCCGGCACGCGCTCCATGATTCGCTCCATAACCTCTATGGAGTCCACGAGCATTCCGCCTGTCGAGGAACCCATGAAGAGTTTCACTCCCGCGCAGCGCGAATAGTCTGTGCGGCAAAGTTCATCAAGATTGTCGGCTGTGGCACCGATGAAAAATCCGTAGTTGGCCATGCTCACATCCGAGGCACGCTGCAGCTTGGCTTCAAGCGCTGCCACGGTGACGGTTGCAGGCTTGGTGTTGGGCATGTCAATGAATGAGGTGACGCCTCCCGCCACAGCCGCACGGCTCTCGGTCGCCATATCGGCCTTGTGGGTGAGTCCCGGATCGCGGAAATGCACATGTGTGTCAATAACTCCCGGCAGCAGCAGCTTGCCGCCGCCGTCAATGGCCTCGGCGCCCTCAAACAGCGCAGGTTCTGGGTCGCCACAGCCCACTCGGGCTATGAACTCGCCGTCAACCAGCACATGGCCGTAGCGCGCTTCTCCTTCATTGACTATGATTACGTTGTGAATCAGTGTCTTCATTTGATTTTGGGATACTTTCTGAACCAACTTGAAATTTTGAGCTGCATCACCCCGAAGAATGCCTCGCCGAAGATGCCGCCCGACATTTTGCTCGTGCCCAATACGCGGTTCACGAAGATTATGGGTACTTCCACTATCTTGAATCCGCATTTGTGGGCGGTAAATTTCATCTCAATCTGGAAAGCATAGCCTTTGAAACGGATTTTGTCAAGCTCAAGAGTCTCGAGCACGCGGCGGCGGTAGCAAACGAATCCGGCGGTGGTGTCATGCACGTTGAGCCGTGTAACCATGCGCACATAAACCGATGCATAGTACGACATTATCACGCGTCCCATAGGCCAGTTGACCACGTTGACTCCGGTTACATAGCGCGACCCTACAGCCACATCCGCACCCTCCTTGCTTACTGCCTTGTAGAGCTGTGGCAGAGCATCAGGATCATGGGAGAAGTCGGCGTCCATCTCAAAGATGTACTCGTAGTTCTTGCGCTCAAGCGCCCATTTGAAACCGGCAATGTAAGCTGTTCCGAGTCCGAGCTTGCCGCTGCGTTCCACGAGGTGGACTCTTCCCGGATGTTCGGTAATCTTCTCGCGCACAATCGCGGCTGTGCCGTCGGGGGAGCCGTCGTCAATAATGAGCACGTCCATTTGGTTGGGTTGGCGCAGCACGGCCTCAATGATGGCGGCCACGTTCTCGCGCTCGTTGTAAGTGGGTATGATCACTACGCTGTCGGACGTCGATGTCGTCGGGCCGGTTGCCTTGACAGGAGCTTCTTGCATATATTCAGAAATTTCTATTTGGTTAGCTATCAGAACTTGTAGGTTGCGCCCACAAGACCGCGGATGCCTTCGGCTGGCACTCCGCCAATGAGGTTATATCGGTGGTTCAGAAGGTTCTCGGCTTTGCCGAAAATGCTCCACTGAGGCGTGAGGCGATAGACTGCGCCGAGTCCGAGTGAGTTGATGTTGCCCAGGCTGTGGGGAGCGCCAGTGTAGTCAACCTGGCAGCGTGAGCCACGGTAATTCCATGAGAGGCTCACGTCAAGCGGCTCAATCGGGGTGACGCGCAGTGTTGCGTCGGCCACATAACGGGCACGATCGCGCCACAGATAATATCCGCGGTCGTATTTTCGGGGTGCCATTTCGCCGGTGAGGCTCACCTCAACCAAATCGCGGTAGCGGTAACCGAGGCCGAGATGAAGTTTGTAGCCCTTCATGTTCACCTTTTCAAAGGAGCTTACGTTATCCCAAAGAGCCACGGGCATAAGCCAGTCGTTGGCAATGGCGTAGCCGGCCGAGATTTCGGAGTAGAAGCCTTTGAAAAGTCCCACGGTGACGCCCACTTCGCCGTCGAGCGGAAGATGGGAGTTGCCGTAGGCCATGTTAGGAATGGTGTAGTATGTGGCATTATAGAGTGAGCCGAGGGTGTTTTGATGTTCTCCGCCGTTGGCCTTGATATATACGGTGACAAATCCGCTTGGCTTCCAGGTGGCCTGGGCGGCGGGAGAGATGTGGAATGCCTTGCCGTTGTTTATGGTGAAGTCAATGTTCATTCCAAGGTCAAAATTGACGTTCATCCATGTGGTGCGGTAATAGGGGCGAAGCGAAATGAGGGCATGAGAGAATGAACCCATCGGTTCAAGGGAGCGCCCCGAGCGTGTTTCCACCGCTTCGGCATGGTTGCCGTAGTTGAGATATGAGGCTTTCACTTCCATTCCGGCTGCTTCGGCTCCCCAAATTTTCCCGGAGGCAAAAGCGAGGAGCGATACCTTGTTCTCGCGTGCCGGGCGAAGGGTGCGCGGCGCGGCAGGTGCCGGCACGAAGGGACTTTCATGGAAAGTCACGGTGTTGCCGTAGGCGAAATGTCCGTAGTCGATTCCTATTCCGGTGTCCCATTTGCCGGTGTCCATGGTCCATAGTCCCTGAAGGTTGAGGCGATGGACATTCTGATTCTCCGAGCCTTCCAGGGAGGGTGTGTTGAAGCGGGCAAAGGTGTAGTCAATGCCGAAGTCGAGGAACGACTGGCGTCCGACGGCGCTGTGCAATGCACCGCCAACGGTTACAGTGTTGCGGCGCACGCGCATGCTTTCGCCGCGCGATACGCGGGCAAAGTCGGCAAGGTCACCACGATAGCTCGTGCCGTCGTATTGCATCCAGCCATTGAGCCGCACTCGGTCATTGTCAATGAATTTGTAGCCTGCCGCCGCGCCTAAGTTAAGCATAGGCAGATAGCCTGCTGCAGCATATCCCCGGTAGGGCGAACGGTAGATTGAATCGGCATACGATGCCGGCGAGAGGGTGGATAGAGTAGCGGGTACACCCACGCGAATCTGCCGCATGCTGTAGTCCAGTTTCTGTGAGGCGAGCGCCGGCATTGACACAGTGGGGCTCACGTTGAGCCTGACGGCATCGGTAGGCTTCACCTCCTCATGGTGGGTGACGGTGATTTCCTGTCGGAGATTTTCTTGCGCATTTGCCCCGAGAAGTCCTGCCGAGACAAGAGCTACCAGCAGGTGGCTGCGGCGGTTGCAGAGCGCTTTTATGATAGTGGATATATTGGCCATTGTTTGAAAATGCATTGCTTGGTTATCGGTTAAGACGTTCGTTGATCATCAGGAATATATCCTCATCGGTTTCGGGATAGTTGCTTTTGAGGCTCTTGAGGTATTCATCGGCTTCAAAGGAGTGTCCTTGCTTGCGCAGAGCATCGGAGAGCACGATGAATGCGCGGGCCAGCCAGTAGTTGTGGGGCGTTCCGGCATTGATGAGCGCGTCGGCAGTCTTGCGGGCCTCGGCGGCGTGGCCGTTGTCGAGTTGCGACTGAGCCATGTACACGGCGCTCTTGGCTCCGTAGACATCGCTTGGCGTTTCGGCCAGCTCCGCCCAGATGGCATAGGCATCCGTGTGGTTGCCCTTGGCGTCGAGCGCTTCGGCGCGGGTGAAGTTCACTTCCTCCATCTCCGATGTCCCGGGGGCCGAGGTGGAGGCAATCTTGTCGGTGGTTGCAATCACCTGGTCATAGCGCTTCAGGTCCATCGCTGCCCGCATGATTCCCATGCGTGCCTCATTGAGGCTTCGGGGCGATGAGGCGCGGCGTTCAAGCTCGGTGTAGGTGTTGAGTGCCACTTCGGCTTTTCCCTGATTGAGTTCGTTGTCGCCTTTGAGCAGGAGCGCGTCTTCGGCCACATCAGCATCGGGATAATCGGTCAGGATGGTGCCTATATAGTCCAGCGCAGTTTGCCCGTCGCCATCGTTTGAGGCGGCCTCGGCGAGATAGTATAGCGCCTGGGGTTCGTAGGTGCCGTGAGGATAGTCGCGCAGGTAATCGGTGAGTTTTCCGGTGTGCTGGAAGTCAATATACTCGGTTTCTGCGGCCTGGAAAGCGGCGGCGTCGAGGGTCGAAGGATCAATTTGCGGCGCATTGGGCACTGAGCTGACAAACTCGGCGAATTCAGGCAGCTGGCCTGCGGCTGCATAAATTTTCTGCAGGTCGGCAATGGCGGTCTGTGCCTCCTCGCTCGTGGGATAAGTGGTGATTACTTCTTTGTAGGCATCGATAGCCGCCTGAGTGTTCCCGGCATTCAGCTCGGTCACGGCAAGCTGCAGATAGGCGTTACGGCCTTGAGTGGTCGATGGATAGTTGGCGGCAAGTTCGGTATAGGTGTCGATTGCGTCCTTTGTCAGTCCCATTGCCACGAATGCCTGGGCTTTTTCAAGCATGGCTGAAGGCACGAGAGCCGAGTTGGGGAAGCGTGCAATCATGTTGTCCATCGCATCTATGAGAGCGGCATTGTCGCCTTGGCGTCCTTTCATCAAAGCTGCCTGATAGAGAGCATAGTCACCGGCCTGCGGATTGGCCTCGAATGCCTGTGAATAAACCGTTGCGGCCTCGCCCGGCCGTTCCTTGTAATAAAGGCAGTCGGCCAGTCGGTTGAGAGCATCGGCTTTCATTGCGCTCGAAACTGAACGCGAGTCGGCTGCGCGGCGGAAATTTTTTATAGCATCGTCCCAGCGGCTCTGACGGAAACGGGTGTAACCCAGGTTGTAGTAAGCCAGTGGGCGGTTGGCGTCGGCCGATGGTGCTTCGCTAAGATAGGCAAGGTAGCTCTCTGCGGCCTCAGGAAGCTGCTCGGCGTCAAGTTGCGCATTTGCCAGCCAAAGGAGGCTTTGGTAATGGATGGCGGCGTCCCCTCCCGGAATGTCGGAAGCTTGTTGCAGACTGCTTATGGCCTGCTGCAGACGTCCCGACTGATAGTCGCGCGTACCCATCATGAACAGCACTCTCTGCTTGGCGGCGAGCATGCGCTGCGAGGGGTTGGCTACGGCGTTGAGAATACGCAGGGCGCTCTCATAGTCGTTGTCGCTCATGTAGCCGGTCACGAGGTTTTGCCGTATGTCATCGGCATAGCGTGAACGCGGGTATTTGGTGAGAAACTCCTCCATCATGCTCACCGACTTGCCGAACGGAACGCGGCCGCCGTCAACGCGCGCCACAATATAGTTATAGAAGGCTTCTTCGGCCACGCGATTGTCGTAATTGTCACGGTAGGCTTTTTCGAATGCCATGAGTGCGCCGTCGGTATTGCCTTCCTTCACATAGCACTGCCCGAGATAAAGGTAGGCGCTTTGCCCCATGGCATCGGGCATTTCTGTGGCTTGCCGGAGCATGTCGATGGCTCCGCTATAGTTACCGGCCTTGAATTCGCTGACACCGAGGATGTAATAAGCAGTAGGGAGCACATCGGCTGTCTCTGCCACATAATTGCGCAGATAGGGGAGCGCGCCCTGCTCATCGCCGAGATTGTAGAGCGATTCGCCTGCCACGCGGTTCATTTCCGGACGGAACTGCGACACGCATTCGCCCTGAAGCATTTTGCTCGCGAGCTGGTAGGCCTGCGAGTAGTCTTTGTCCATGAAGCAAATCTGGCTGATGTAATAGTCAGCGGCAGTGCCGGGTTCGCGTGAAGTGTCAACCTTGCGGAAATATGCCATAGCCTGGTCGTAATTGCGGTCGGCATATTCGAGGTAAGCCATATAGAAAGTGGCGGCGTTGGAGTAGCGCCCTACGCCGAGGAGTTCACCGAACACTTCGCGTGCCTTGGCGTTGTCGCCAAGCAGCATCAGGGAGTAGGCTTTTCGGTAAAGCATCTCCTCGCGGCGGTCGGCGGTCAGCGCGTCGGCGTTGACGCTCTGATAAGCTTTCAGGGCATCGGCATAGGCTCCGCGGGTGAAATAGTAGTCGCCCGTGGCAACCACCACGTCGCTGTAGCGGAAACTCTGCGGATAGCGCCGCATGAAATTGTCAAGCAGGTCAATGGCCTCGTCATCTCCGCAATAGAGCGTGGCCATAGCCATATAGTAAAGGGCCTCTTCCTGTTGGGCGGTGGCGGGGTCGAGATTGCGAACCTGCAGCAGCTGGTCGAGACACCCTTCATAGTTCTTGTCGTTGTACATCGCAACGCCACGAGCCATATAGCCCGCAGCCGTAGGGCTGTTGATTTGAGCCGATGCCTGAGTCCCGGCCATTGCCGCGGCCATTGCCATGGCGCCAATTACGATTTTTCGTTTCATCAGGTGATTCAGGAGTGAATTCGTCAGTATTTAAAGAATCATATATGCGGTTTAGGCTCCATTGCCGCACGGTCAGGCGGCTGTGGAGCTGTAGCCAGTTATAATTAGTGCAAATTTAAGCAGAATTCCTTTTCAAACCGCAATTTATGGGTGATATTTTTGTTCGCGGGGAAACTTTTCGTCAATAGAGGGTGACCGACAGGGTTTTGTTGCCGTTTGTGGCTGTCCCTGTCCATTCGTAACCGTCGTTGCGAATGTTGATTGTGAGGTCGGCTCCCTGCTGATTGGTGTAGAAGCTGTAGTTGCCGTCGGTGCCAGAGCCTTCCATAGTGAGAACTACGCCGTAGGTCACGTTGGTATAGGTTGCGCGGCCAAACCGACCTTTACCGTTGGTGGAGAACACGAGTTTTACGGGCCATTCGCGCCCTTGCGAATCGCTGAAATTTCCCGAGAGGTCGTAGGTCTGCATCACAGGGTTGTCATAGTCATTCAGGGAAGGCTCCGCTGCCACAGTGTCAACTACCTCTTCAACCACAGTGTCAGGGTCGGCAACTTCAAGTTCGGGATAGCTTTCTGTTTTCCGTTCGCTGCGGATAGAGTCGGCAATGTACAAAGCGATTCCAACAAGAGTTGCCACGCCGACAGCTATTATCCATCCGGTCCATCTTGATTGTTTCGAGGGGTGTGGCGGATCCTTGTGCTTCACCTCCTCCTTGATTGTGGGGTCATCGGTGAGGTCGCTGAGGAGCTGCTGTGCCGACTGCTGTCGGTTGGCCGGATCAAGGCTCATGGCCTTGATTATGGTGCCGCGTGTCTGCTGCGAAACCGTTCCGGGAAGTGCCTTCTCGATGTAGGCGGCCGAGATTTCGGCGGAGCGGGGCGGCTTGACGCCTGTGAGGCAGAAAAGCAGCGTGGCCGCGAGGGCATAGATGTCGGCCGTGGGGGAGAAGCCGGCAATCCCGGCATACTGCTCAATCGGGGCATAGCCGTCGCTGAATCCGGCCGCGCTCACTGTGCATGTAACCGAGCCGTCGGCACCGTAATGCTTTGATTGCCCAAAGTCTATCAGCACCGGTCGCTGGGCGCCATCGGCAGTGTCGAGCATAATGTTGCCTGGCTTGATGTCAAGGTGGGTAATGCGCTCGTAATGCAGGAACTCCACTGCGCGGATTATCGGACTCATTATGCGGAGCGCATCGCTCTCGCTGAGTGCACCGTGGCGGTTCACATAGTCGCGGAGTGAGGAGCCGTCAAGGTATTCCATGACATAGTAGGCCGTGCCGTTGGCTTCGAACACCTCATTGACATTGACAATGTTGGGGTTACGTCCGGCAATGCTGCCGAGTCGCCGGGCTTCGGCAATGAAATCTTTCAGCGCGGCAGCCATGCGGCGTGAGGCGCCTCCGGAGGTGCGCACCGTGGTATCGCCGCTGGCCAGGGAGCGCTCGCAGTCATCGGCAATGAACAACTCCTTTATGGCGCATGTGGCTTCGGCGCGTATGTTCTTGACTTGTACCGTGGTTGTGGCTTTGTAGGTGATGCCGAAGCCGCCCTGTCCGAGGGTGGAGCAGATGCGGTATCGACGCCCGTTTGATGAGGTGAGCGTGGTGCCTGCGGGGAGAGGATTGCTCATGATTATCAGTGTTTGAGTTTGAGACGGTCGTACATAGCGTAGTCATCATCAATGCCGGAACCGATGGTGGTGAGCATGTCGCCCACGAGCGAGCCGTTCATGCCCCCGCGCAGAATTCGCTCGGTGGTTTCGCGCGAGAGGCGCGCACGGCCTCCGGCAAAGCGTAGCGTCACCTTGGGCGCAATGAAGCGCATCAGCGCCACAGTGCGGGTCACTTCATCTTCGGCGATGAGAGGGGTGTTTTCGAGTGGGGTACCCTTGATGGGGCTGAGGATGTTGACGGGAATGGAGCAAGCTCCGGCATTGCGTGCCTGTTCGGCCAGTTCAAGGCGCTGCCGCATTGTCTCTCCCATGCCTATGATGCCTCCGCAGCACACCTCCATGCCTATTTCGCGCGCCCATGCAATGGTCTGTAGCTTGTCGGCCTGAGTGTGGGTGGTGCAGAGTGAGGGGAAGTAGCTTTCGGAGGTCTCCAGATTGCAGTGATAGCGGCGAACTCCGGCATCCCACAGTTGCTGCAGTTGGGCCTTGGAAAGCAGGCCCATTGAGGCGCAAAGGTATATATTGGCTTTTGCCGCAACGTGGCGGTAGATGGAACAGAAGTGCTCCATATCGGCAGGCGCAACTTTGCGCCCGCTTGTTACGAGCGAGAAACGGCGCACTCCTTTCCCGGCATTTGCCTTAGCCATCTCTGTAGCCTCCGTCGCGGGAATGAATTCATATTCATTTATGCCTGTGTGATGATGGGCCGATTGCGCGCACCATTTGCAGTCTTCCGAGCAACGTCCCGACCGGGCGTTGACAATCGAGCAGGTGTCCACTGTGTCGCCACACCAGTGGCGGCGTATTTCATCGGCGACATCACAAAGCGTGTCGGTGTCAAAATTTTCATTCAGTTCCAACGCTTCCTCCACGGTGGCCGGGAGGCCCTGGAGCGCCCGGAGCTTCACTGACTCAAGAAGCTCGTTGGGATTGTCTGATTGGTTTTCAGTTTTCATAACTGCTGCAAAATTACAAAATCCGATTGGAAATATTGGTAGTTATTACTAAAAAATGGCATTTTTGGAAGATTTTCGGTCTCGGCAAATCCTTTTACTTGATTCAATGGTTATATTTGCAAGCCGTTTTAGCGAAAGATGCGTCCTGTCCGGGGCCGCTTTTTCTTTCAAAATAGCCGAAATTCAACCTATTCCCTCAAACCAAAAACATAGCCCGAATATGTATTCTTCACGCCGCCTGATTATCATAGCCGCTGCAATCCTTGTCGCTTTGGGAGGTAGCGCCATGACTGTGTCACTTGACTCGTGCCGTTCAATGGCGCTCGCAAACAACAAGAACTTGCGAATGCGCGCTGAAGCCGTGAAGCAGGCCGGTTACCAGAAAGATGAAGCTTTTGCTGCCTATCTGCCGGCTCTGGATTTCAACGGAGGATATATGTATAACCAAAAAAAGCTTTCTGTTTTTGACTCTGACCAGCGCCTGCCGGTGCAGTCGTTTGATCTTCAGACTCAAAGCTATCAGTTCAATGTGGTGAAAAATCCCATGACCGGTGAACCTATAAAGGGACCCGACGGCCAGTATATCCCCGAACAGGTGGCCCTCATACCTAAGGAGGCAATGGAATTTGATATCCACAATGTGTTCTTTGGTGCCATAACCCTCACCCAGCCCATATTCATGGGTGGCAAGATTGTGGCAATGAACAAGATTACACACTATGCCGAGGACCTGGCCCGCTCGATGCACAACAATGAGGCCGAAAACATTATCTATGCCGTCGATGCAGCTTACTGGCAGGTGGTTTCGCTCAAAGCCAAGCAGAAACTTGCACGCAGCTACGTGAACCTCCTTGACACGTTGCATTACAATGTGGAGAAGATGGTGGAACAGGGCGTGGCTACCCGCAGCGACCTGCTCACGGTCGATGTGAAGCTCAATCAGGCCAACGTGGACCTTACGAAGGTCGACAACGGACTGGTGCTGTCGCGCATGGCGCTGGCACAGGTGTGCGGCCTGCCGGTCGACACTCAGATGGTGCTCGCCGATGAAGACGTGGAGCTTTCCGGGACCTCAGCTCCGGTGGCCACATCCTATAATATGCAGGATGTCTATTCGCGCCGTCAGGATTTGCGTGCCCTTGAACTCGGAATCAAAATCTATGAGCAGCAGGAGCAGGTGGCCAAGTCCGATATGCTTCCGAAGCTTGCCCTCGTGGGTTCATATTCATTCAGTAACCCCAATATGTTCAACGGTTTCAAGAACCGTTTCAACGGGGCTTTCTCCGTGGGTGCAATGGTGAGCATTCCCCTTTGGCACTGGGGAGGCAACTATAACAAGTACCGCGCCGCCAAGAGCAAGACCACTATTGCGCGGCTCGAGCTTGAAAATGCAAAGGAGATGATTGATCTTCAGGTAAGTCAGTCGGCTTTCAAGGCTCAGGAAGCCATGAAGACCTATGAGATGACCCTCAGCAACCTCACCAAGGCCAACGAGAACCTCCGGCAGGCCAATATTGGATTCCGCGAAGGCGTGATGACCACCGACAACGTTATGGAAGCTCAGACGGCATGGCTTAAGGCCAATTCTGAAAAAGTCGACGCCATGATCGACGTGCATCTGTGCGACGTATATCTCTCCAAAGTGCTCGGCACTCTCCCTTACCCAACAAATTATTGAACAATAACAAATAACGCAAATCAACATAGCCATGGCTGATACAGACAGAACCCAGGAAGCCCACCGCACCGAATCACGTGTGCTGGCGGTATCATTAGTGTTAGTTATAGTCATAACTGCCGCTCTGGCGATTATAGGACTGTTTTTCCTAAAACAGCCTGCCGAAATCATTGAGGGGCAGGCTGAGGCCACCTCCGTGCGCATTTCCGGGAAATTGCCGGGTCGCGTAACCGAGATAATGGTCAAGGAAGGCGATATGGTCAAGACGGGCGATACGCTCATCCACATTCACTCTTCGCTTGCCGAGGCAAAACTCCTGCAGGCAACCGAAATGAAAAAAGCCGCTGCAGCTCAGAACAAAAAAATCGATGCAGGCACGCGCCAGCCAATTATCCAGGGCGCCCGCGACCTTCTCGCCCAGGCCACAGCCGCGCGTGAGATCGCTCAGAAAACATACGACCGAATGGAAAACCTCTATCGTGAAGGAGTGATGTCAGCTCAGAAACGCGATGAAGCCAAAGCTGCTTACGATGCTGCCGTGGCTGGCGAAAGAGCTGCCAAAAGTCAGCTCGACCTTGCACTTCAGGGTGCACAGTCCGAGGATAAGACCAGCGCTCAGGCCATGGTTGGAGTGGCGCAAGGCAGCATTGATGAGGTCGACGCCGTCCTTGAGGATCAGTATCTTCTCGCTCCCTGCGACGGCCAGATTGATCAGATTTATCCCGAAGTGGGTGAACTTGTGGCATTGGGCACACCGCTTATGAATCTGCTTAAAGTGTCCGACAAATGGGTCACCTTCAATGTGCGCGAGGATTATCTCAGTGACTTCAAGCTCGGTAATAAAATCAAGGTCATGATACCGGCTATGGACAAAAAGGAGACCGAAATGGAAGTGTATTATGTCCGCGACATGGGCTCATACGCTACATGGCGCGCAACCAAGAGCACCGGAGAATGGGACAGCCGCACTTTCCAGATAAAGGCTCGGCCTACACAGCAACTCACCGACCTGCGTCCCGGCATGACTGTGGTTTATCGCCCCTGACCCCAGTAGGCCGCATCTTTTCCCTCATTTTAATTCAACCCTTTAAATCAGAATAGCGTGTCATTCCGATATCTCATACAGTCTCTTAAGGATGGCGTCAAAGGCCTCACGTCACGTCGGGTATTCCTCGTGTGTCTGGGTATTGTGCCTGTCCTTTTCACGCTCTTCTTCATTGACATGATGGATGAGGGGCTGCCCCTTAAGGTTCCTTCTGCGGTAGTGGACCTTGACAATTCGAGCCTCTCAAGGCAAGTTGTGCGTTCTTTGGGCGCTTCAGAGCTGGTTGACATAACTGAAAAGGATGAGTCATTTCACAAAGCCATTGAAAAAGTGCGCAGCGGCGAAGTGTTCGGTTTCTTTATGATTCCCGAGAACTTCCAGCGCGATGCTATAGGCGGCCGCACACCTACCATAACTTACTACTGCAATCTTACGTTCTTTGTGCCGGGATCGCTCATGTTCAAAGGGTTCAAGACCACGGCCGTCACCACTGCGGGCGGCATTGTCCAGACAACCCTTGTGGCCAACGGACTCACTCCCCGTTTCGCCGGTACGGTGGTTCAGCCGGTAGTGGTTCAGCAGCAATCCATCGGCAATCCGTGGATGAACTATAACTATTATCTCACCAACTCATTCGTCCCCGGAATCATTGCCCTCATGGTAGCTCTCGTGGCGGCTTACACTATCTGTGATGAAGTGAAACGCCAGCATTCCCGCAAATGGCTTGAACGCGCGGGGGGCTCTGGGGTCGTTGCCCTCGCGGGCAAGCTTTTGCCTCAGGCCGTGGTGGGAATCTGTGTGGGACTTGCGTGTCAGGGAATAATGTTCGGTTTCAACCATTTTCCCCTCAACTGTCCGGTAAGCCACATGATATGGGCCATGGTGCTAATGGTGATAGCATCGCAGGCATTTGCAGTGACGGTTTGTTGCCTGATAACCAATTTGCGATTGGCGGTGAGTATATGCAGCCTCTCGGGTATTCTCGCCTTCTCGTTGGCGGCATTCTCTTTCCCCGTACAGAGCATGTACCCCGAACTCGGCATTTTCAGTTACATCCTTCCGGTGCGTTACTATTTCCTTATTTATGCCGACCAGGCTCTCAACGGTATCCCGCTCTTCTATTCCCGCTGGTATTACATTGCGCTGCTCATTTTCCCGCTTGTGCCGCTGACACTCCTGTGGAGACTCAAGCGTCGCCTGAAAGCTCAAGTTTATCTCCCGTAATCATCTTCGGTCTATGAAACGTTTCTTTTCATGCATATCAGAATCTGCCGCCGCGTTGCTGCGCGTGTGGCGCCGCGAGTTCTACCTCGTGTTTCACGATGTGGGCGTGATGCTCTTTTTCTTCTTCCTCACCATTGCTTATCCGGTGATTTACACCGTGATTTACAATCCTGAAATTTTGGAAAACATCCCCATAGCCGTGGTCGACAACAGCCGCTCCGAGGCGAGCCGCGAACTTACCCGCATGATCGATGCTACTCAAGGCATGGAGGTGTATGATTATGCCGCAAATCTCAACGAAGCCCGCAAACTGGCCAATGAGCATAAAGTGTTCGGTATACTGGAGATTCCTCGTGACTACGCCAAGAATCTCGGCCGCGGGCAGCAGGGAATCGTTACGTTTTATTCCGATATGTCGCTCCTTTTGCGTTACCGTACTTTTGTAAGTGCAATCACCGATGTGCAGCTCGCGGCGGGAGCCGATATCCGGCAAAAAGGAATTGACATGATCGGGCTGCCGGCGCAAGGCAAGAACGAACTCCCCGTGGAGTCAGAGTCAACGATGCTTGGCGACCCCACTCAGGGATTCGCATCGTTTATAATGCCGGGCGTGCTGATACTTATTTTACAGCAGAGTATGCTCCTTGGAGTCACTATGCTGGCGGCGGGTGTCAAGGAGCGTCGCCGCAGAAACGGCGGCTATGACCCTGAATCAGTCACGGCCAGCCCCATGGTGACAATTTGGGGCAAAGCGCTCTGTTATGTGGTGCTTTACCTTCCCATCTGCGTGTATGTGCTTCATATAGTGCCGCTCATGTTCAGCCTGCCACACATTGGCGATATTCGCCAGATGCTGCTCTTTGTGTTCCCGATGCTGCTTGCCACAGCGTTTCTCGGGCAGGCAATCAGCATCTTTGTTACCGAGCGTGAGTCATCGATGCTTGTGATAGTGTTCACTTCGGTTGTGTTCCTGTTCCTCTCCGGGCTGACATGGCCGCGTTACGCCATGAACAAACTCTGGATATGGATCGGCGATGCTGTTCCGGCAACTTGGGGCGTGGAGGGATTCATTCGCATGAATTCCAACGGTAGTCCGCTTTGGGAGCAAAGCCACCCCTACGCCATGCTCTGGCTGCTGGCCGGATGTTACATGGTTGCGGCTTACCTGATTGTGCGGTTCACCCACGTTGGGCGCGGTCCGCGTCCGGTTCCGCAGGTTGCGAATCAACGCGCTTAGTGCGTTTTGGGTTGGCCGGAAACCAGCCTTTTTCCACTCGCTTTTCCTGCTCGGATATTTCAAGTATGCTCCACAGGCACGTGAACGAAAGCACTCCGAGCAGAGTCGATGCCACCACATCCGATGCGGCGTAGGATGCTATGCCGGCTGCAATTCCGGCCACGAGAAACCACCATCGGCATCCCAGGCCGAAATAGTAGTGTGATTTGATTACTATGGGGTGGAACACACCTATTATAATAAATGTGAGCAACCCTATTGTGAGTCCCAGCAGTCCGTGGGATGAAAGAAATTCAGTCATATTTCCAATGAGTTATATGGGTGATTACCAACCGCCTGAAGCACCTCCTCCGCCGAAAGAGCCGCCCCCGAAAGAACCTCCCGAGATTCCGCCGCCCCCGCTGCCGAATCCGCCCCCGCCGCCAACTATCACGATAGGCGCGGCGAGTTTGGCAATCTCGTAGGGTAAGCGGCTTGTCTTTCCGCAGTTTTTACAGGCGTAAACCTTTTCGCCCAGTCCGGCGTGGGAGGTTGTGGGCGCTTTGAGGGTGCGGGTGGCCACGAGCTGACAGGCTCTTGCTCCGCAGTTGGGACACACGCTGTAATTCACGCGGCTGTTCACATAAGGAATCACGTCCTTTTCGCCGCAGTTGTTGCAGAGCCAAACGTCGTAGTCCACCGAGTCAAGCTGCTCCTCGCGGTCCTGAGCCGGGGTGAGATAGAGGTTGTCGGTTTTCTCATCGAGCTTCACCATGGGGTGCGAGCAGTTGGGGCATTTGCGCGGATGGTTGCGCAAGCGGTTCATCAGCCAAAGGCATATCAGATATGCCGGCAGCGGGAATCCGAGTCCAAGGAATGAAAGGAACAGCGCTACAGGCTTCAGATTGGCCAGCTTGCGATAGCGCATGAGGTCGTTTTTTCCTGAGGTGCCGGCGTATGCCCCGATTACAAGCACAAGCATCACCACTCCCATAACCATGCCCGCGTAGACCATGAACCGGAAGAACGCTTCCGAATCGAAGTCATCATCCTTGGCGTCGTTGGCCTGTGCCGAGCGAAGTTCCTGAGCATAAGCGGGGTCGGTGAGCACGCGGCAAACCGCCCGGGTGGCCGCCATCATTCCGGCGTCATAGTTTCCTTCGCGGAAGTAGGGGATGGCATCGTTGCGTATTATGCGGCCGCACACAATATCGGGCAGCGGCCCTTCGGCACCGCGCCCCGTGGCTATGGCCATGCGGTGACGCCCTGCAAGCAGGAGTATCACCACTCCGTTGTCTTTGTCGCTTTTGCCGACGCCCCATTCCTGGCCAAGCTCCGTGGCGAACTCAATAGGCTCATAGGAATCGGGCACATCATCGAGAGCCACAACAATAGGCTCGGCGGTGGAAGCTGCCCACACTTGGGCCAGCATGGCGTTGAGCGAGTCGACGCATGCCGGCGATAGGACGCCATCGGGGTTGCTCACATATTTTGTACGGTCGGCCACATGCACGTTAGGCACGTCGGCAATATCTCTCACCTCTGCCCGCGCTGCAAACGGCAGCAAAAGCAGAAGGAACAGTATGTAGTATGCATTAAATTGTTTCATGTCGGTATCCGAATGTTAGTGTGCTTCAAGCCAGTTTTGTCCGGTGCCCATTGACACTTCGAGCGCCACGCGGCCCGAATAGGCTTTCTCCATGTGGCTTACCACAATCTCTTTGAGCGTTTCAAGTTCCTCAGGCACAACGTTGAAAATCAATTCATCATGCACCTGCATAATCATTCGCGAGCGCAGGTTGCGGCTCGTCATTTCGTTATAAATCGTTACCATGGCGCGCTTTATTATGTCGGCAGCCGAACCTTGGAGCGGTGCGTTGATGGCGTTTCGCTCGGCATAGCCGCGCACCACTGCCGAACGGCTGTCAATGTCGGGGAGCATGCGCTTGCGTCCCATCACCGTGGTGACGTATTTCTTGTCGCGGGCCACCTCAATGCTGCGATCCATGTAGTTCTTCACCCCGGGATATGTTCGGAAGTATCCGCTTATCAGGTCTTTGGCTTCGCTGCGAGGTATGCCGAGCCGTTCCGAGAGGCCGAAGGCCGAGATGCCGTAGATGATGCCGAAATTGGCTGTCTTGGCGGCGCGGCGCTGGTCGTCGGTCACCTCGCCGAGCGGAAGATGGAAAATTTTTGCAGCCGTTGCACGGTGAATGTCGGCGCCGCTCAGGAATGCGTCTATCATGTCGGGGTCGCCCGAAAGGTCGGCCATAAGCCTAAGCTCAATCTGTGAATAGTCGGCCGAGAGGAAAATGTCGCCCTTGTCGGCTATGAAAGCGCGGCGAATCTCACGGCCGTCATCGGTGCGCACCGGTATGTTCTGCAGGTTGGGGTTGGTCGACGATATGCGTCCTGTGGCTGTGACCGTCTGATTGTAAGAGGTGTGTATCTTTCCGGTAAGGGGATTCACGAGCGTGGGCAGCGCGTTGATGTAGGTGGCCAGCAGCTTGCGAAGGGCGCGGATTTTGAGGATGAGGTCGACAATCTCGTAGTCATGGCGATACTTTTCAAGAATCTCCTCGGTAGTAGAATAGGCTCCTTTACGGGTGCGCTTGGCCTTAGGGTCAATCTGCATCTGCCCGAACAGAATCTCGCCTACCTGCATCGGCGAGCCGATGTTGAAGCGGGTTCCGGCCAGTTCGTAGGCGCGTTCCTCCATTGCGTTGAGGCGTTCGGTGTAGCGGCGCGACAGCTCGGCAAGCTCCCCGCAGTCAATTCTCACTCCGGTCCACTCCATCTCGGCGAGCACCTTCACCAGCGGCATCTCAATCTCCTCCAGAAGCGGCTTAAGCTCCTGCTCGGCAATGGCGGCCGCGAACTCCGGAAGCAACCTGAGAGCCATGTCGGCCCGCTGGCAAGCGCGGTTCATGGCATCGGTACCGGTGTAGCGGTCCTTCGCACCGTCGGGCAGCATCTCAAGGTTCAGAAAGCCCTGCGCAAGGCGCTCAAGCTCATGCTTCATCTCGGGCGCTATCAGGTAATGTGCCACCCCCACATCGTAATAGCGGCACTTCATCATTATGCCGCAGCGGCGCAGCAGCAGGTGGTCGCGTTTTATGTCGCCGCTCACGGCCATCGGTCCGTTGGCCTCGAAAAGCGGGGCCAGCAGTGCCAGACGTTCATCGCGATTGTCGGTGTCAAGGTTCACGTAGAATGCCTCTCCCTCCGATGTGGCTATGGCCACGCCGCGAATCATAGCGGTCATGGCCTCGGCCCCGTCGGCGCGCACGCTCAATCCCACAGTTTCGCAGCGTGCAGCTTTTTCAATGGCCTCCGCCACAGCGGCTATTGAATCGGGAGCTTTGTAGCCCTCCACGGCAACCTTTATCGGTTCGGCGGCTGCCGGCTGGGCGTTGTAATCAAGGTCAAAAAGCGAGCCCATTCCATCCTTTTCAGATTCTGCACCCTGCGGGGCGGCCGAGGGCGCCGGCTCATTGTCGTTGCGGGTTAGTCGGCCGATGAAAGTGCGGAATTCAAGGGTGCGATATACCTCTATAAGTTTGTCAACGTCAAGTTCCTTGCGTTCCAGTGAAGCGGGAGTGATGGCGCCGAGCGGAACGTCGGTCTTTATTGTCACGAGCCATTTCGACATGCGAATCTGGTCGGCGTTCTCAGTGATTTTCTTTTTCAGCGCGCCCTTCAGGTCCCCGGCATGCTCAAGCAGATTCTCCACCGAACCCCATTCGGCAATGAGCTTCGCAGCGGTCTTCTCGCCAACGCCCGGACAGCCCGGCACGTTGTCGCTAACATCGCCTTCAAGCGCCAGTAGGTCAATGACTTGCTTAGGGCTGTTTATGCCGTAGCGCTCACAGACCTGCTGCGGCCCGCGTACCTCAAATCCTTCGCCACGCAGCGCCGGGCGGTACATGAACACGTTGTCGGTCACCAGCTGCCCGTAGTCTTTGTCGGGCGTCATCATATAGGTCATGAAGCCCTGCTTCTCAGCCACCCGCGAGAGAGTGCCGATGACGTCATCGGCCTCGTAGCCTTCTATCTCGATAGCCGGGATATGGTAGGCAGCAAGAATCTCCTTTATGTAGGGGATTGAGGCTGTGATGTCCTCCGGCTGCTTGTCGCGCTGAGCTTTGTAGAGGGGATATTCCTCATGGCGGAACGTATGGCCTCCGCGCGGGTCGAAACACACTGCAATGTGGGTTGGAGCCTCCTTGCGCAGAATCTCATCGAGAGTATTGCAGAATCCGAAGATGGCCGAGGTGTTGAACCCCGTGGAGGTGACTCTGGGCGAACGGATCAATGCGTAGTAAGCGCGATAGATGAGCGCGTAGGCATCAAGCAGAAACAGGCGTGGCTGGTCAGTCATTGTGAGTGGTTATAGAGGGTGCTTATTAGGTTTTAAAGTATAAAATTACGAAATTATTGTGATTGTTGGCAATGTTAACTGAGTTTTTTTGTAAATTTGCAGCCGTTATCACCATTACAATGACTCCGATAGAATCAATACGCCAGTCCATACACCCTGAACTACAGCTGCTTAATGATAAAATTAAGAAATCCCTGTCATCGTCGAACGGTTTGATGAATCAAGTTGTGGATAGCTATCTTGCCGAGAAAGGCAAGCAGATACGCCCTATTTTGGTGATACTCACGGCTAAACTCTTCGGCGAGGTCGATGACCGCGTGATTTCGGCCGCGGCGGCGGTGGAAATGCTCCATAACGCCACGCTGATTCACGACGACGTGATTGATGAGTCAAAGCTTCGCCGCTCAAAGCCAACCGTCAATTCCCGCTGGGACAATCAGATTGCAGTGCTCGTGGGCGACTTCTTCGTGTCGAGCGCCCTGCAGCAAGCCATCTCCACCGGCGACATTCGCATTATTGATTCGCTCGCCTATCTCGGCAAAATCCTCTCGCTCGGCGAGGTCGACCAAATTTTCTACGCCCGCTATCACTGCCTTGATGAGGAGGCTTACTTTAAGATTATCAGTCACAAGACCGCATCGCTCTTCGTTAGCTGCATACGCATGGGCGCCTATGCTGTAAACGGCGATGGCGAGAAGCTGCGCGCCATGGAGCGCTTTGCCGAAATTCTCGGGCTCTGCTTCCAGATACGCGATGACATCTTTGACTATTATCGCTCGGAAGAGGTGGGCAAGCCCACGGGCAACGACCTCCGCGAGGGCAAAATTACCCTCCCGCTGCTCTATGCCCTCAACCGCACCGACCTCCCCGAAACCGCGAGCATGCGCGAGCTTTCAAAGAAGGAGATTCTTACCGAGGAGGAGATTTCAACCCTTGTGGAATTTGCCAAGGAAGCCGGAGGCGTTGACTATGCTTACGAGACCATGGAGCGACTGCGCCGCGATGCCGCAGGCCTGCTCGACATCTTCGAACCCTCCGAAACCGTCGAAGCCCTCCGCTCAATCTTCGACTTCATCATCACCCGCCGCAACTGACCGTTACCGATTAAATAAGTTTAATCAGGATTAGTGCTGTATCATAAAAAGGCTGTTTTACCCTTTTTGTGAATCTTTTGTCGTTATTGTTATTTTGATTGGGTCAGTAGTACTGTCCGATGAGGATTACCGCAACCCGAACATAGTCGCAAGAGGGTATACGGATTACGTCACCGTTCAGGATTATCCCAAGCGTGGCAGACCTGTGTATCTGCACATGCGCAAGAACAAATGGTGGAACAAGAAAACCAACGAGATATTCAGCTATAACCTTGGCTTCCCAACGAGGAGGGCACACGACTCAGCGCCGAGTTCGTGGCTTGAGCCCTAATTAGCTGAAATTTATGTGAGGCTTCAGCGGGGGTAGGTACAAAAAAACGAGATGCACTTCTTCACAGAAGCGCACCTCCCTCATAACCAAAATTCAAGTATATTATTGTCTAACAAACATTGTCAAACTTGATGGCGGCTTAGGACCGATGTCCGCTGCCGGAACTGCCGAAGAGTCACCCGGTGTTGGCTTGCGCCGTGGCCAGTGATCATCAAATTTTAGCCGGTAAGGGAGGGGTAACGGGAAAGAGTCGGATGGTTTTGAATCCGGGACTCTTGGTGATAATTGTGTGTTACTGCCCCACTGATATTTGATCTTCGGTAACGTGATGCAAAATTACAACTTAAATTGTTGACACGCAATAGAGTTAATGCAAAAATACTTTAAATAATCTAAATGCGAAATTTAACAGTTCGTAATCATTATTCCGCAGATAAAACAAACGGCTTAGCGCGCGAATTATTGCACGAATGTCGCAATTTTCGTATCTTTGCCGTTAAGAAAAAATCCCCCTTCCGATGGATAGTGAACTGACGCCTTTGCTGGGCATGAACATCGAGCAGCTCCGTGAAGTTGTAGAAAGTGTGGGCTTGCGCAAGTTTGCAGCCGGCCAGATGGCGCGTTGGCTCTATGTGAAGCGCGCTGAGTCTTTTGACGTGATGACCGACCTCCCCAAAGACGCCCGTGAGCGTCTGGCAGCGAACTGCTGCGTGGGCCGAGAGCGTCCCCTCGCTAAAGTGGTCTCAAGCGATGGCACCGTCAAGTATCTTTTTGAGGGCGCCGGTGGCCGTGACGTGGAGTCGGTGATGATTCCCGACAAGGACCGACGCACTCTATGCGTCAGCTCGCAGGCCGGGTGCCGCATGAATTGCGCTTTTTGCATGACCGGCCGCCAGGGTTTCCACGGACAGCTAACCGCCGCCCGAATAATCAATCAGGTGCTCTCCGTCGATGAGTCGGACGAACTCACCAACATAGTGTTCATGGGCATGGGCGAACCTATGGACAATCTTCCCGCAGTAATGGCCGCCATTGAGGTGATCACCGCTCCTTGGGGACTCGCATGGAGCCCCAAACGCATAACGGTGTCGTCAATAGGCAAGATTGCTGAATTGCGCGAGCTTATCGAACGCACCAAAGTTCATGTAGCCATAAGCGTGCACTCCCCCTTCAGCGCCGAACGTGAGAGCCTGATGCCGGTTGAAAAGGCCTATAGGCTCACTGACGTTATCGATATGCTCCGCGGATATGACTGGGCACATCAGCGGCGCCTGTCGGTGGAATACATTATGTGGAACGGTCTTAACGACGACATGCGGCATGCCGATGCGCTCGCCCGCTTGCTTAAGGGGTTGCATTGCCGCGTGAACCTCATTCGTTTTCATGCCATTCCTGATTCAAAGCTCGCCACAGCTCCCGAACGACGCATGGAGGCTTTTCGCGACAGGCTTAACGAACTCGGAATCACGGCAACTATCCGCGCTTCCCGCGGCGAGGACATCATGGCGGCGTGTGGCATGCTTGCGGGGGCAGGGAAAGATGAGCAGAAGAATCAACCATGAAATCAACAAATATATATTTATGAGAATCAAAAAAATTTATGAAGCCGGGCGCTTGTTTCTTGTAGCGTTTGGTGTGGCAAGTGTGTGTGTGCCGGCAATGGCGCAGGCTGAGAAACTTACCGGCACCGTCGTTGGCTCCGATGCGAGGCAGGCTCCCAACTGTTTTGACGGCAACAGCTCTACTGTGTTCATTGGCGATTATCCCACAGAGTACAATTATTGCCGCAACTGGGCCGGTCTTGACCTTGGCAGCAAATACGTGGTGAAGCGCGTGGGTATCCGTCCGCAGAACAACCGCGCGGATGCTTGTCGGTTCGCAGTGGTGCAGGGTGCCAACAAGGATGATTTTTCCGATGCATTGCCTATAATGGTGTTTAAGGACGCGTTGGCAAACGGTGAAATGACCTACTTGGATGTCAACGTGAGCCGCGGGTTCCGATATGTGCGCGTGGTTGCCACCAATAGTCAGGGTCGTTTCGCCGAGATTGAATTCTACGGCGAAGCAGGTGAGGGCGATGATTCTCAATTCTATCAGATTACCAATCTGCCTCTTGTGTCGTTCAACACTCCCTGGATGGCTCAGATTATGTCGAAGGACGATAAGCATGACGGCTCTTACGTTGCCATTGTATCGGAGAACGGAACAAAAATCCTCGAGGATGCGGCCGCTCGCATGAAGGGACGTGGCAATGGGTCATGGACTTTCCCTAAGAAGCCGTTTCAGATAAAGTTCGACAAAAAGCAGAAACCTCTCAATGCTCCCGCAAAAGCCAAAAAATGGACGCTCATTAACAATTATGGCGATCGCACCCTCATGCGTAACAAGGTGGCCTTCGATATGAGCCGCGAAGCCGGCATGGCTTACACTCCGTTCTGTGCGTTTGTCGATGTGATTTACAACGGCGAGTATGAAGGCTCCTATCAGCTTTGCGATCAGGTGGAGGTCAATCCCGGCCGCGTGGATATAACCGAAATGGAGCCAACCGACATTGAAGGCGAAGCCCTCACCGGCGGATATTTCATTGAGGTTGATGCCTATGCCTACGATGAAGCTTCGTGGTTCGAGTCGAACCGACGCATTCCGGTAACTATCAAGTCGCCTGACGAGGATGAGATTGTTCCTGCTCAGGCAAAATACATCGCCGACCGATTCAACGAACTCGAGGCTGCGCTTTTCAGCACCAATTTCACCGATCCTGACAACGGTTACAGACAGCACCTTGACCTTGAAAGCTTCCTCCGCTATTTCATCGTGTGCGAGCTGGATGGCAATATTGATTCCTTCTGGAGCATGTACATGTGGCGCGACCGTGGCGAAAATCTCTTCCATGTCGGCCCGGTCTGGGACATTGACCTCGGATTCCAGAACTGCGGCGATCCTTATCCCATCGATAAGCTGACCGACTTCCTTTACACTGACCGTAACGCCTCCAAGGCCAACGGCATGGAGCAGTTTGTTTCGCGAATCGTTAAAGAAGACGCCGGAGCCAAGGAAGAGCTTGCACGCATTTGGAGCGAACTGCGCGAAAACGGCAATTTCAATTACGAATTTTTTGAAGAACGCATTGACGCTTATGCCAAGGAACTTTCCGAATCACAGCAGCTTAACTTTGTGCGCTGGCCCATCCTGAATCAGTCCGTACAGAAAGGTCAGAAGATTTTTGGCAGCTATGAGGGTGAGATTGAAAATATCAAGAGCTATCTTGAGGCTCGTTTCCCGAAACTCGACAAGCTGATTGGCCGCATTGAGCTTGGCGCAGTCGCCATGCCTGATGTCGACAAAGCCTCCGCTCCTGTTGAGCTGTTCGACCTCCAGGGACGCAAGATTAAAGCCGAGAGCGCACAGCCCGGCATCTACATTGAGCGTAGGGGCTCCGTTACCCGTAAGGTTCTGTTGCCCTGATTCAGTAGCAGACACACTCTAAAATAATAAGGCGCGGTTGCTGATTGATTCAGCCTCCGCGCCTGTTAGTTATTGGCCGGTTGGATTACTATCGCGCCGATAGCGTGGCTATGGCGCGGGTGAGATCGTTGACCACGGTCGATGTCGGATACCAGGCATTCATTGCGCCCGAACGCAGAGGCTCAAGAGCCTTTTCAAGCAGCAGGAGTCCCTCAAGGTCGTTGGCGGCCTCCATTTCGGCGCGTAGCAGCCTGATCTTCTCGCTCAGCTGAATTCCTTCAAGCATACGCTCGTAGCGGATTGAGGAGCGTCCGTCGGGATAAACGAAATAGGTGTCGCCCGGTGCGAACATGCGGAAGCGTGTGTCGGTAAGCGGGGTGTCCTGCCAGTTGGAGAACGACCAGTGCAGGTAGCCATCGTGGCCGGTTGCAGTTGAGTAAACAGGCAGATATGCGCCGTCGGCCGGTGCCGAGTTGCTGAACTGGCTCGGAGCCGGAGTAGCGCAACATGTGTACATCAGGGTGGTGAACCCTTTGTCATGGCGGCGTTTCATCACGTCGGCAGGGAAGAAATCGCCTTTTATGAGCGTGTAGCTCTCAAGCGAGTCAACCAATTCGGAATGATATGACCCCGCGAGCGACATTTTTATGTCAGGAACCGCATTGAGGGCCACGCGGCGTGCGTCGAGCATCTGCGGCAGTCCGCGCTCATCCATCACTATGAGCGTTTTTTCAAACCATCCCTTCTCTTTGAGATGTTTGGCGAGCGACTGTAGGAACGACGTCCACAGCTCCTCATATTCCGGTGATGAGGTGGGAGCCTCAAGGAACTTGTATTCGCCGGTCGGCTCATCGAAATAACGGTATTTCGGCTCCCAGGGCACCATGGTGAAGCACTCGATGTTGGTGTCTATGCCATGTTTGGCCATGTATTCAACATAGCGGTCAAGCACCGTGTAGTCGTAGCTCCACGAGCCGTCGGCGTGGCGGGTCGTGGCAACCATCGGCTCGAATTTGTCGTGGCTCTGTTCGCCCCAGGGTTCATAAAACAGAATTACTGAAACGGTTTTCTGTCCGGCGCGCGCAAGCATCTCGGCATAGGGGTCCATAAGCTTGAAATGTTCCTTGCTCCAAGGTTCCACTCCGTAGTAGCGCGAAATGGCGTAAGGCTGCTGCCAGAGGTCAAGGTAGAAAGCGTAGTCTTTCGGTGCAGGCAGCGTGCGGTCGCTCACTTCAATGTTGAGTTTCAGCTCCTTCACCGCTTTTTTGCTTCCTTCGGGAATTAGCGAGAGGGTAGTGGTGTAGGTGCCCGGCTTGATGTCGCGCGGAAGCTCAATGCTGCACCAGATAGGGCGCACAGTGTGAGCCTTCATGCTCACGGTCGTGTTCGGCAGGTCAATCATATCGGGCACAGTGAACGTAGGCAGGTCGGGCGACGGATAGCCGCATGCATTATGGTGAGTGGTAGTGACATAGCGCATGAAAGCCGCATAGCTTCCAGGCATCTTCACCTTCTTTCCGGCCAGCGTGAGCGGAGCCAGCTCCACGCGCATCGGCCCGGCTTCGCTCCCGGCAATGGCAAGAGCCTCAAGTCCAATCCGTTCGCCGCGCCACGCCGTCACCGTAGTGTCAGCGATACTCAGAGTCGGAGGCGTGGCATTCTGGCGGTAATGCACGTCCTTCGTAGCCCAGGTCAGAGAGAGAGGCGCAGTGACATTGGCCCACCCCGAAGTGTCGACGGTAGCCGTATCGGTCGGCTCCTCATACGCCGGGCGTTCGTAAGCGCCCATTGCCGGAGCGGCAAGAGCGGCAGCAGCTATAGCTGTAAGGCAAAATCGTAGATTCATGGTTTTGGATTTATTCAACATATTAAATTTCAACTCACAAAATTACAAATAAACCCCCACACCGCCAAATCCTCCCCGCCTCCCCCGTTTGTCTTCAGGCGCCTACAGCGCCACGCTGTCGCCATCGGCGACAAAAGAGAAGTAGGCCGTTGCAAGCCGTAGGCGCAGCTGTGGTATCAACAATCACCATCCCACCCAGCGCGGCGTAGCTGTGCAACAATTGATAGTAGCAGTAATTGGCTGGAAGCCATAATTTTGAATAACCGCGGGCAACCCCCGTGGCCAGCCACAACCAAACCCACAACCCCGGAGCGAGTTGCCCTAATCGGAGTATAATGGCCATCTTCGACGGCCATAACCGAGTTAGCACCGTTACCCCACACTCGCGCCAAGGCGCTTCGGGTGGGGCTTCTATAACCTTCTGCCCTCGGCAGATAGCTATAACATACGATTGATTGTAGCTGCGTGCTGCCAACGGCAGCAAATAAATTTAGCCCCTCCCGAAGCGCGTCAGCGTGAGCGTGGGGTAAAAGCAGGGACATAAGCATGGCCTTCGAAGATGGCCATGGCTACCCTGCATCTAATCAGCAATTACAGCCGTTGACATGCTTTCGCCATAAAACGGGCCGTAACTTTGCGGTGTTATGAGAAACACAGTCCACATCCCCCGCCCTGTCCGTCGCCCCGACCTCCGCGACTATCCCGCACAGTTTGAGGCGTGGCTCGGCTATCGTCTCCGCACTCCCGCACGCCGCGTAATCGCCGAGCTGGAGCGTCAGCGCGCACGCCACCGCGGCCCGCGCCTCTATGTGTGCGATAACGACGCACCCTCCGGACTCATACAGCGCGTCCTTGCCGACTATGCCCGCTTCCTCGCATCCAAGATTTGGACGGAAGCTCGCCTATGCATGGTTGGCCGCTCCCGCAAGCAGGTCGAGGCGCTCCTTCCCCGCGAGACCCGCAAGCGCCTGCCCCAGGGCCGCGACCAGGCGGTGATGGCCACGGCGCGTTCACCCGAATATACCCGTGGGCTGAACTTCGAGATTGCCGTGATGCTCGATGCCGACAGCTACCCGCGGCGTGGCCGACACTTCGGAAGAGTCTGGGCGTCGGTCCTCCCCTGCATCGGAGAGCAAGAGCACACGGTGGCCGTGGTTCACGGAACGTTCCGACCGCTCACGCGGGTGAACGTCTTCACCAACCGAGTCCGCGACGCCCTCGAAGGCTTCTTTGACTGGCCGCTCCTTGACCTCTCAAAGCCCCCGCCCCAAGATGGGTCAGAGAACTCCGAGCTCTCAGAGAACTCCGAGTGCTCCGCACCCGCGCCTCTTGATTTCTTCAAGAACCTCCGCAAGCCTATGGTTGAATTCCGGCTGTTCTTTTACGCTCTGCGCCACTGGCGCGAAGAAGCGTTGCTTTAAGATGCGGCGCCATGTCCGCGCGGACCGAAACCCCAAAACATGGCAAGAGTTCTTTGACATTGTTGGTTATAATCCCCCTATTCGCCATATTGACCCTATCCGTCCTTTAAAACCTCCTTTACCGGAAGGTGTAGCCGAGGCCGAAGATCAGGTTGTCGGGGCGGTGGAAGTCGTGTAGGCGGTAGCCTATGTTGAGCCAGAAGCGGGCCGGGAGCCGCAGCTTGAGGTTCATGGTCTGATAGAAATGGCGGTTGGCTTTGACGGCAACGAGATTGCGTCCGAGACCTACATTTATGGAGAATACGGGCATCACAAGTTCGGCACGCGCCGAAACTCCGCCAATGAGACACTCATGGAAGGGCTGGCGATAGAATTTTGGGTCATCGTAGGATGTATCCTCCACTTTGTGAGCGCCGAGGTTGGAGCTTTCGTCATACTGGATGTCGGCCGACAATCCGGCGCGGATGTAGCGGTTGAACTGCCACATGGGCGCGAAACTGATTCCTGCCACTCCGAAGTGTCCCGGAACCGGATATTTGTCATCGCCATTTTCTATGATGGCTTTTCGCCACGTGCCGTAAAGCAGCAGGTCGTAGCCCATACCTCTCACTGAAGCATCGAAATCTTCGCTCTCAACGCCTTTTTTGTCCGAGGCAAAGGAATCCTGCCCCGGTGTGTAAACAACGCCTAAACGGAGCCCTAAAGTGTTCACACCTGGATTTGGCAGCGAGGTGTTGCCGTTGGAAAAGTGCGTGCCCTCTATGCCGCCTCGCAGCGTGAGCGAGGGGGTGAGCTTATAGTCAAGCAGCAGGCCGAGGTTAATCACTGCGTTCACCTTGGAGCCTACAATTAGATTCGATTCAAAATCTCTGTCGTAGCTGCTCTTGTGCCAGCCGAACGACGCTCCGAAGTTCCATTCATAGCCTAAGGAAAAGCGGCGTGAAAAACGCTTTATAGGAGCCCCCTGAAAGAGATAAACGCTCACGGGCAGCATAGCCTCATGCGATGTACAGAAGGCGTTCACCCCAAACCCTGCGCCCTGATAGGCCCCGGGATACATGCGCCCTGTCCGGGTTGATTCGCCGTAAGAGAAAGCATATTTGAGATGAAGCGAGGCGGCGGTGTGATATTCAGTTGGTCTGTACCATGACACATCTAAGTCTGTGCCGGACGATGAGAAGGCATAACCGCCTCTGATATCGGCGCCAAAATGATGTTTCACTTCAGCTGAATCGGCAGGAGTGGCCTGCAGCGCTGCAGTGGCCGAAAAGGCGAGCAGCAATGATACGAGCGTGCGTTTCATAGCGGTGTGTCTGTTACGTTGGTATGATAAAAACTGTCATCCTCCGCAAGCATGTTGCCGGGAATAAAAATTTCCGACTCAGGAGAGATAGGATTGACGCATACGAGAGTGACGCTGTTGGTTATTACAAGAGGCGTCATGGTGAACTCAACAATGCGGCGCGTCAGTGGAGGAACTTTAATTCTGAATTTCCTGGCCTTGTTCACCGACGGCAGCATCTGTAGGCCTATTTTGAAAGGCGCCGTGAGACCATAGAATCCTATGCCGCCCGATTGCCCTTCAAACATTGGCAGAGAGGGCACAGGCACCTCAAGACCTGGGTCGATGGCAAAAGGACAGGAAGAGAACTGAGAATCGACTGCAAACTGTAGGCGACGCTCCGCTCTTGCAAAAGGTTCGGCGATGAACTCTTTTTCGGAGGAGGAGGAAGGATTGTCGAAAACATAGCTTATGGTGTGAGGCAAACCATCGCTTTCTATGAAGTAAGGCCCGTAGGCCACTTTCTTCACCTCGAGGCTTCCACTGAACGGAAGGGTTTCAAAACTGAGAGTGCGCATGCTGTAGGGATAAAGCAGCTCGAGGATGGCCGTGACGGGCACCGACTGCAGCGACTGGGAGGCCGAAAACGTGATTGAACTGTTAGAATTGACCCGCACAACCGAACGATAGGTGCCACAGGTCAGTTCAATGCGCATTCCTTTGGTGAAGGAGCTGATGTAGCAATTCACAGCCGAGTCAGTGAACTGCGGATAGCTGCTGTTTTCGCTGCTGTAAATGTCGATGCGTGTGGGTTCGTCAAAAATCATATTGGCGGCCACATGTTCAGAAAGCTTAATGCCACCCACCGTCACTGAGTCGCCCGAAGCTACCTTATAAGAAGCGCTGCCGCCCGATTCATCATCAACGAACACCTTGTCATTGCAGCCCTGCAGAATCAGAGCCGCCGCAAGGAGGAAGAGAGTAAAGAGAGAATATTTCATTTCGTAGCGAGGCTTTCGCTCAGCTCAAGCATGCGCTGTATGGGGCGCAGGGCAGGTCCCATCAGCTCTTGCGGCACTATGACCTCTGGCTGTTCGAAGCGAAGGCAATTGTAAAGTTTCTGAAGAGTGTTGAGTTTCATATATGAGCAGTCATTGCAGGCACATGTCGAGTCGGCTGGAGGAGCCGGAATAAAAGTCTTTTCCGGACACGCACGCTGCATCTCGTGGAGTATGCCGCTTTCGGTGGCAACGATGAACTCTTTGCTGGGTGATTCGATGGCATATTTGAGCAACACCGCTGTTGACCCCACTTTATCGGCAGCCAACTGCAGCGGCTTCTTGCATTCGGGGTGGACCAGCAATTTGGCCTCAGGATGCGCTTTTTTAAGCTCAAGAATTTTGTCGAGCGAGAACCGTTCATGAACATGGCATGCGCCGTCCCAGAGCACCATGTGGCGCCCGGTGGTGGAATTTATGTATTCGCCAAGGTTGCGGTCCGGACCAAAAATTATCTTTTCATCCTCGGGCAGCGACTCAACAATGCGGCGTGCATTGCCTGAAGTGACGAGGATATCTGTCAAAGCTTTCACGCGAGCCTTTTAATGAGTTTAGCGCCTGATTTTTAATAAGTTTTTCTTTAGTCATACAAAAATCCTTTGTTAATTAAT
>ENA-ORCP01000574-ORCP01000574.1-human-gut-metagenome-genome-assembly--contig:-NODE-574-length-32894-cov-5.930554_pt1 | contig 32894 bp, 26 predicted proteins | sample MGYA00242990_ERZ507991 | MGnify/ENA primary metagenome ERZ507991 (study PRJEB26167, sample SAMN06115496) | human gut metagenome | host: Homo sapiens | place: China:Henan | collected 2015-05-07 | study... | reverse complement strand
ATTCTAACAGCTTAAGCAACAAGATGGATAATTCCTTACTGGATGTAAGGGGATTATCCATAAATATATTGTAGTAGAATATGGATGGAAAACAATAACAGAGGCGAAGGAGAAGTGAAATGAGTAGTTTAATGGGGATGCTGACGACTATCCAAAGTTATGTATGGGGACCTCCGACATTGTTGCTACTGATTGGTACAGGGCTTTACTTTACGATCAAATTGAGAGGACTGCAGATCACAAAATTTCCACGTGCAGTAAGGGCCATTTTTGAAAAAGAAAGTGGGACCGGAAGCGGAGAAGGAGATGTATCGGCATTTGCGACTCTATGTACAACGATGGCAGCAGACATAGGAACGGGAAGTATTGTTGGAGTTGCAACGGCGCTTCGAATTGGTGGACCGGGATCGTTATTCTGGATGTGGATTTCAGCCATACTTGGTATGGTGACGAAATACTCAGAAAGTCTTTTAGCGGTAAAATACAGAGTGACGGACGAAAATAACCAGATGGCCGGTGGACCGATGTTTTATATCCAAAATGGTATGGGAGAGAGATTTATCTGGCTTGCAAAAGCCTTTTCTGTGTTTGGCATGTGTACAGCGTTATTTGGATGCGGAACATTTCCGCAGGTGAATGCGATCACGGAATCCGTCAATGTGACATTCCATATACCGATTATCGTAGCAGGAATTATTGTAACCGTTTTAACGGCGGTTGTGATCATTGGCGGGATTAAAAGTATTTCAAAGGTTGCTGAGATCGTTGTGCCGATCATGGCACTTTCATTTCTTGGAGGTTCGATCGTTGCACTGGTGATCAACCGGGCTGCAGTACCAGGTGCTTTTAAGGCCATTTTTACCTGTGCATTTGCAAAAGAATCGGTAATAGGAGGGACTGCAGGAACGGGTGTCATCACGTTTATGACGGTTATGAGAACCGGAATCGCCAGAGGTGTCTATACCAATGAGGCAGGACTTGGAAGTTCACCGATCGTTGCAGCGGCGGCGAAGACGAACTCCGGTGTGAGACAGGGCCTTCTTTCCATGACAAGTGTATTTGTTACTACGATTCTGACCTGTTCCATGACAGGACTTGTTATCATCAGCAGCGGGCTGATGGACAGTTCGGATATGAACGGAAGCACACTTGTTACAGCTGCTTATAACATGTGTCTGCCACACAATATAGGCATGTATCTGATCGCAGTAGGAATTATGTTCTTTGCATTTACCACTATTTTGGGATGGAATTATTACGGAGAACGCTGCCTGGTTTATCTGACCGGCACAACAAAATGGATCAAACCATATAAGATCATCTACATTGCAGCGATTGCACTGGCACCGTTTTTATCGCTGGAACCAATCTGGCTTCTTGCAGATATCACGAATGCGCTGATGATTATTCCAAACCTGATCGCAATCATTGCACTTAGAAAAGTGATCATTGGGGAAACAAAACTGTATTTTTCAAAACAAAATGAAGAAAAAATGTCTGCTGCGGTAAAAGCAGTGGAGTAAGAAAAGAAACCACCGCATTGAGAGAAAAATTTCAATGTGGTGGTATTTTTGCGTTAGAATGAGGTTGTGACACCGAATCAGAGTGCTTTCTTTTTGCTGATTCGGTGCTCAAGATTATTGATGATAATGAAAAAATCCGGGCGATTTCAATTCAAAAATGTAGTGGTGTGGTGAAATGCGGATGGTATGAGACCACGTTTGAAAAGCGGGTAATTATCTGAATAGTCAGAATAAATAATGTGAGTACACGAGAACATAAAGAAAAGACATAGAAACAAGGAATAAATGCACAAAAATATAATTCTTACAAATGCAAATCTTAACTTTAAAGCAGGGGACGGCGCATCGAGCCATTCGGGTTCTGTGGCTTATTCCCAGAATTACGGTGAGGGCTGTATTGTCCCTGTGGGAACGATAATCGAAGTCGTCTTTATCATTAAGGACGAGGGTTAATTGGAGGATTATTTATGAGATTGGGCAATTTACTTAACGACGCAGCAAATACGATGCCTTATACCAAAGGGCGTGTGAACGTAAATGAAGTAGTTACCGGAATAACCGACAATACAAATGAGGTAATGGAGGGCAGTATTTTCATCTGCGTCAAGGGTACAAAATTTGACGGTCATAATGCTGCTGAGGAAATGCTTGAAAAGGGTGCGCTCTGTGTTGTTGCCGACCATGATCTCGGTCTGAAAAGTCAGATAATCGTTGAAAATACAAGGAAATTTTACGGTCTGCTCTGTGCGGCATGGTTCACTCACCCCGAAAAGCACCTGAAGCTTATAGGTATCACCGGTACAAACGGCAAGACAACTATGGCTACTCTTGTAAAAGATGTGCTTTCCGCAAACGGAAAAAAGGTCGGCTTTATCGGTACAACAGGCGTTCTTATCAACGGAAAGCCATATAAGTCCGACCAGTCTACTCCGACAACTCCGAGAGTTTATGAGCTTTACAAGATATTTTATGAAATGGTGAAAAACGGCTGCGATACTGTCGTTATGGAGGTTTCTTCCTTTGCTGTGGAGCAGAACCGTATAGGTCCTGCAATGTATGATACTGCCGTGTTCACAAATCTTACTCAGGATCACCTCGACTACCACGGCACAATGGAAAATTACTATGAAGCAAAGAAAAAGCTTTTCACCGAGCATTGCAGAACTGCTATTGTAAATATTGACGATACCTACGGAAAGCGTCTTTATGACGAGCTTAAAGACTGCGGCTGCGAAAGGATCTCCTACGGTCTGCACGAAAATGCAAATGTTCATGCCGATAATATCAGAAATGCCGATGCCGCAACAAAATTCTGGGTATCAATAAACAACAAAAGCTTTCCCGTTACACTTAATATGATAGGCAGATACAACGTTTCAAATGCTCTTGCGGCAATAGTTGTGTGCCTTAAAGCGGGACTTAACATCACAAGCGTTATCTCTTCAATATCAAAATGCAAGGGCGTAAGAGGCAGATGTGAAATACTCACAAATGAACGTGGATTTCTTGTTGTGTGCGATTATGCCCACAGTCCCGACGCACTGGAAAATATGCTGCCTAATATAAAGGAGCATACAAAGGGCAGGCTTATCTGTCTGTTCGGCTGCGGCGGCGACCGTGACCGTACAAAGCGTCCGCTTATGGCTAAGGCTGCCGAAAAATATGCGGATATGCTCATCATAACCTCGGATAATCCGAGAAATGAAGATCCGGACGCTATTATTGATGAGATAGCTGCAGGTCTTTCGGGCACAAAGCCTTATATAAGAATAACCGACCGCCGTGCCGCAATAAAACGTGCTATCGTTCTTGCCGAAAAGGGCGATACTATCGTGCTTGCGGGAAAGGGTCACGAGGATTATCAGATACTTAAAAATGATGTCCATATCCATTTTGATGAGCGTGAAATTGTAGCCGAGATAATGAAAAGCTACAAAAAAACAAGCTTCGACCCTACTGTAAGAGAACCTATGACTGTTGCGGAGATAATTGACGCAGTAAGCGGAAAGCCGCAGAACCTTCATAATCTCAATACAAAGATATATGCGGACAGCATTGTCCGTGACAACCGTCTTGTTAAAAAGAACGGTGTGTACGTTGCCATAAAGGGCGAAAAATATGACGGTCACGATTTTGTACAAAAGGCTGTGGGCGACGGTGCTGCTTTTGCAATAACCGAACACGCTGTTGGCGATTGTCCGTGCATAATCGTAAAAAGCACAAGAAAGGCTCTCCTTGACCTTTCCCGCTATTTCAGAATGAAGTTCAACCCTATTCTTGTGGGAATTACGGGCAGCGTCGGAAAAACTACAACAAAGGATATGGTTGCTCTTGCACTTTCGGCTGACCACAGCGTTTACAAGACACCTTATAACCATAATAATGAAATAGGTCTGCCTTTTACGCTTTTCGGACTTAATTCAAGCTGCACGGCTGCGGTAATTGAAATGGGTATGTCCGATTTCGGCGAGATAGAACGACTTTCAAGGGCGGCCCACCCTACTGTTTGTATGATAACCAATATCGGTTTTTCACATATTGAAAAGCTTGGCTCTCAGGAGGGTATTCTTCAGGCAAAGCTTGAAATACTCAAAGGTGCGGACAGAAAAGCTCCGCTTATCGTAAACGGTGATGATAAGTTCCTTTCGGGACTTAAATCCGAATATGACGGCTACCGCAAGGTCATTGACTACGGTATCGAAAACAAGGACTGCGACTATGTTGCGGAAGATATAAAAATGTTCGAGGACAGAATGAGCTTCAATGTTGTGCATAACGGTGAGATACTCACAGATGTGCTGCTGTTCTGTATCGGAAAGCATAATATCTACAATGCTCTTGCCGCAGTTACGGCTGCCGCAGTTGTCGGTTCTGACCCTGTTGCCGCAGCGGAAATGCTCAGCGGTTATCAGCCTGAGGGTATGCGTCAGAATATTCAGAAAAGAGGTCAGCAGACTATAATCGTTGACTGCTACAACGCTTCGCCTACATCAATGAAAGCCTCTATTGACCTGCTTTGCAATATGAAGCCTAAGGAGGGCGGAAGAAGAGTTGCCGTTCTCGGCGATATGCTTGAACTTGGCGAAAATTCTCCCGAATACCATAAGGAGATAGGCGAGTATGTTGTCAAAAAAGGCGTTGACCTGCTTGTATGCTACGGCAAGGAAGCAAAGAACATTTCCGACCGTGCAGATGAGCTTGGAATGAACGCAGGCTACTCCGAAGATAAAAAGATAATTATGAACTATCTGAAATTTAAGCTGAAGCCGAATGATATAGTGCTTTTCAAGGCGAGCAGAGGAGTTCATCTTGAGGAAATAATCGACGATTTTTATAAAGAATGTTAATTAGGGGATTGAAATTATGCCGTTCTGGATTAATTTGATAGTAGCTGTTGCTGCATTCGGCGTTTCTGCGGTAATGGGAATTTTTCTTATTCCGCTGCTTAAAAAAATACACTTTGGTCAGACTATATATGAAAAAGGACCTGCATGGCATAAGGATAAGCAGGGTACACCGATAATGGGCGGATTTATGTTCATTTTCGGCTCAGCCGTTGCAATTGCCGTGGGCTATGCGCTTTACCGTTTCAGAACGGCTGATGTTACGATCGCCGACAATACAGGACTTTACAAGCTGCTGGCAGGTTATATTTTTGCATTGCTCAATATGGTTATAGGCTTTGCCGACGACTATATCAAGGCTGTGAAAAAGCAGAATCTCGGACTTAAACCGTGGCAGAAAATGATAATGCAGTTCATCTTTTCATCTGCGTTCCTGTTTGCGCTCTATCTCCTTGGCGACACAAAGACCACTTTGAATTTTTACTGGGCTGAGCTTGACATCGGGATCTTTTACTATCCGTTTATGCTCCTCGTAATAGTATTCCTTACAAATGCCGTGAATCTTACTGACGGTATCGACGGACTTTGCGGCTCTGTTACGGTCGTGTCTATGCTTTCGTTCGTAATGCTCTGTTCGGCTATGGGACTTTGGGAATATTCGATATTCTCAATGGCTGTTGCAGGCGGCTGTCTTGGTTTTCTTGTATGGAATCTTCACCCTGCAAAGGTCTTTATGGGCGATACGGGTTCAATGTTCCTCGGCGGCTGTGTTGTTGCAATAGGATTGGTCACAAGGCAGCATCTGCTCCTTGCTATTATTGCAATTGTTTATATCTGCGAGGCTCTTTCCGTTGTTATACAGGTCGCATATTTCAAGGCTACCCACGGAAAAAGACTGTTTAAAATGTCACCGATACATCATCACTTTGAGCTTAGCGGTTTTTCTGAATATAAGATAGTTATAACATTTTCCTGCGTTGGACTTATTGCAGGAATTGCGGCAAATCTTATATACAACCTGACATAAAATAATTAAAATATACCGAACGTAAATCAAAAAGGAGGAAATTCAATGCCGGGTAATTCTGAAGCTTTGCCGAGCGGTTCAAGATCACGCCGAAATAATATCAAGCGGACAAAGCGTGACCGCAAAAAGGAAATGACATCAGAGGGCGTTTCAAGGGGATATACCGAAAAAATACTGTCCGGACCAATGGATCTGCCCTTCTTTCTGATAATAATGGTCCTGCTTGTAATGGGAATTATTATGATGTTTTCGGCAGGCTACGCATGGGCAATTGCCGAGGGCAACGACGGCACATATTATGTAAAGCGTCAGCTTGTAATGGCATTTGTGGGGCTTGTGTTTATGTTCGTTGTATCATTTCTTGACTATCATTTTTACCGCAAGCCTGTTATTGTTTTCGGACTGTTTTTCTTTTCAATAATATTGCTTATTCTTTGCCGTGTCGGACCGTTCGCCGACCCTCATAACTATGCATACAGATGGCTTAAAATAGGACCTCTTCCGTCATTCCAGCCTTCCGAAATTATGAAGCTGGCAATAATACTGCTGTTTTCATACCTTATTTCCATAAACTATTCAAGAATGAAGGAGTTCAAATACGGTATCGTTCCGTTCCTTATCTGTCTTGGAGTGGTTGTTGGACTTATGGCATTGCAGCCGCACTTTTCGGGTACTATCATTATCTGCTGTATCGGTATCATAATGATGTTCGTTGGCGGTTCAAATGTAAGACAGCTTATTTTCCTTGGGATCTTGGGTGTTATAGCAATTACGATACTGATGCTGTTCCTTATCAAATTCAAGGGAGTAACCTATATTGAAAAGCGTATCGTTTCATGGATCGACCCGTTTAATGAAGAGGCTGCCGATGATACTTGGCAGACAAGAAACTCGCTTATAGCTATCGGTTCGGGCGGACTTTTCGGACTGGGACTCGGTAATTCACGTCAGAAGTTCCTCTATCTGCCGGAATCAAAGAACGACTTCGTTTTTGCCGTTGTATGCGAGGAGCTTGGATTTGTTGGCGCACTTATGGTCATTATACTTTTCCTGCTTTTCATAATCCGTGGATTTTATATTGCGTCAAAAGCTCCCGATAAATTCGGTATGATGCTTGCTGTGGGTCTTGTTGTACAGATAGGTATTCAGGCACTTCTGAATATTGCCGTTGTAACAAATGCAATACCGAATACAGGTGTATCGCTGCCGTTTTTCAGCTACGGCGGTACTGCTCTTATAATGCAGCTTGTTCAGATGGGAATAGTGCTGAATATTTCAAGGCAGTCGCTTATAAAAAATTAGAAAAAAGGACATTTGGCGAAAGGATAATAAGTTATGTTAAAGGTACTTCTTGCAGGAGGCGGAACGGCAGGTCATATCAATCCTGCACTTGCCATCGCCTCTATTATAAAAGACCATTTTCCCGATGCTGAGTTTCTCTATGCGGGAACTCCGAACGGTATGGAATCAAAGCTCGTCCCAAAGGCAGGCTATGCTTTTGCACCTATAAAGGTCAGCGGCTTCCAGAGAAAGATAACTCCGAAAAATATTGTGAGAAACATAAAAACAGTCGCTTATCTCACTACCGCAGGACATCGTGCAAAGCAGATAATCTCCGAGTTTCAGCCTGATATTGTTATCGGTACGGGCGGATATGTCAGCGGACCTATCGTTCTCAAAGCCGCTCAGATGGGTATAAAAACAGCTATCCATGAGCAGAACGCATTTCCCGGTATGACAACAAAAATGCTCTCAAAAAAAGTTGACGCAGTTATGCTCACCGTTGAAGAAGCTATGGAATATCTCGACAAGGATATAAATTATACGGTAACAGGTCTGCCTGTACGCAAGGGCTTTTATGCAATGAACAAGGCAGATGCAAGAAAAGAGCTGGGTATTCCCGAAGATGAGGTGTGCATACTTTCATCGGGAGGAAGTCTTGGTGCGGGACGTATCAACGAGACCGTTGCCGAGCTTATGGAATGGGAAGTCAAGAACGATATTCCCGTTACTCATATCCATTCTTACGGCGGTATGGGAAAGGATACTTTCCTTAAAGATATTGCCGCAAGAGGTGTTGACTATGAAAACAACAGCCGTATCCGTCCAAAAGAATATATCGACAATATGTCTGTATGTATGGCGGCGGCTGACCTTATAATAAGCCGTTCGGGCGCAAACTCACTTTCCGAGCTTGAAGCAATGGGAAGAGCAAGCATACTTATCCCGTCGCCGAATGTTGCGGGAAATCACCAGTACCATAATGCAATGGTGCTTGGCAAGGCAGGTGCGGCTATCGTTATTGAAGAAAAAAATCTCAGCGGCGAAGTCCTTATCGACTGCGTAAAGAAGCTTTATAATGATGCAGACAAGCTCAACTGCTTTGCAAAGAGAGCGGCTGCACTTTATGTTCCCGATACTCCCGACAGAGTTTTCAAGGTAATTGATGACCTGCTGAAAAAATAAGCACGGCTTTTCACCGTTTACAACCTTTTTGCATAGTATGAAAAAAAGCAAAAAGGAGAGCTTTTTATGCAGAAGCTTATTATAAACGGAGGAAAAAACCTGAAAGGCGAGATAATCGTCCAGGGCGCAAAAAATGCTGTGCTGCCTATACTTGCGGCGGCTGTGCTATGCGATGGCGAGGTCGTTCTCCATAACTGCCCACGGCTTGCCGATACATATTCCGCTATGCGGATACTTACCTATCTCGGCTGTACCGCAGGCTTTGACCCGTGCGGAACGAATACGGTAACGGTTCGCAGCGGCGGTCTTGACAGAAGTGATATTACAGATACTCTTATGCGTGAAATGCGATCGTCCATTTTCTTTCTCGGCGCACTTGCGGGGAGAATGGGTCATTGCCGCATAACCTTCCCGGGCGGCTGTGATATTGGTCAGCGTCCTGTTGACATACATATCTCGGCTTTGAAAAAAATGGGTGTTGCCGTGACCGAAGCTTTCGGACATATAGAATGTTCGGGAAAGCCCAAGGGGGCAAAAATTGCGCTGTCCTTTCCGTCGGTAGGCGCAACGGAAAATATAATCCTTGCGGCTGTTACGGCTGAGGGCGTGACGGAAATAAGCAATGCTGCCCGTGAGCCTGAAATAACCGACCTTGCGGAGTTCCTTAACAAATGCGGCGGTGATATTCGGGGGGCAGGGGGCGGAAATATCGTTATCCACGGTGTAAAAAAGCTCCACGGCTGCGAATACACAATAATGCCCGACAGGATAGCCTGTGCGACATTTCTTGCCTGCACGGCTGCGGCAGGGGGAGAGATAACCGCAAAAAAATGTGACCCCAAGCATCTTGACGCAGTTTTATCGGTTTTTGAACAGATGGGCTGCAGGATACATACATTGAGCGATACCATATGCTTCAGCGCAAAAAAGCCGCTGAAAGCCGTTGATACCGTGCGGACTATGGTCTATCCGGGCTTCCCGACGGATTGTCAGGCTTTTGTTATGGCTGCGCTTTGCAAAGCGGAGGGAACTTCCATTTTCGTTGAAAATATCTTTGAGAACCGCTATCAGCACACCGGAGGTTTTCAGCGAATGGGTGCGGATATTCGTGTTGAAGGTAAAGTCGCCGTTGTTGAGGGTGTAAAAAGGCTTTACGGGGCAAAAACAAGTGCTCCCGATCTTCGTGGAGGGGCAGGTCTTGTTGCGGCTGCACTGTCAGCCGAGGGTACAAGTGAAATTGAAGATATACACTACATTGACAGGGGATATGAGGCTATTGAAAAGACTCTTTCCGCTGTGGGTGCTGATATACAAAGAGTTTAAACAGGAGGAAATATTCCTTATCGGAATATGATCGTTTGCAGATGAGGGACGTTGTAAAGAATACAGGCAGCTCTTCAAAGAAAAAACGCCGCAGTAATTATTCAATGTATTACGGTCTTGTTGGACTGATCGTTATTATAACCTTTGTTATTCTTTCAACGACGGTCTTTTTCAAGATAAATACTGTCAGCATAAGCGGCAGCTCCATTTATACTGCCGATGAAATAATTGCTGCGGCAGGTATAAACGGCGGCGATAATCTCATTCGCACCAATATGTCAAAATGTGCCGCAGAAATAGAAAAACAGCTTGTTTATATTGAAAAAGCCGAGCTGAAAAGATCCTTTCCGTCATCTGTGACGATACATATCGAGCCGGCTGCGGAAACGGTAAATATACAGACAGAGAACGGTTGTTATCTTTTGAGCGCAGGGGGAAAGGTGCTTGCCCTTAATGAGCAGCCTTATCCCGATATTCTTACGATATACGGTGCTGACCCTGCGGAAGATACGGCTGTCGGCGAAAAATTCAGCTGCAGCACGGAAAACCGCACGGATATACTTTATCAGCTCATTGATGTTGCGGACAATGCTCTGGATGGGAAAATTTCGTCCTTTGATATGACAGACCACCTTAATATAAGCAGTGTTTATGACAACAGAATAGATATTGAATTCGGAGCTATTTCCGAGTTTGATTATAAACTGAAATTTGCCGACATAATCCTTACGACAAAGATAGGTCCGACTACCGAGGGAACTCTCAAGCTGCTCTCAAACGGCGGCGCAAGCTTCATTGATAAGGCGGGTCTTGAACAGAACGAGCAGACCTTCCAGAATAATATGGAAACCTCCGTTCAGACAGAAAATACCGATGGATCGTCACAGTCCGACACATCGGAAACAAACGTGGAGACCACAAAGGTGGTGCATTTTGAATAAATTGAATAATATTATGGAAATTTTATAAATATGTGTTTTTTTCAGGTAAACCACTTGAAATAAAATCAATAGTATGATAAAATGAATATTGTTTATAGTTGGTTGATTAATCAAATTATTTTTTATATAGGAGGACGTCAAAATGGGCGGTTTTATGCTTGATAACGATAACGATGAGTTGATTTCTGATATTAATATAAAGGTCATAGGTGTCGGCGGCGGCGGCGGAAACGCTTTGAACTGTATGGTAACAGCAGGTATCAAGGACGTTGAGTACATTGCTGTCAATACAGATGCCGCTGCTTTGCGTTCCTCTAAGGCTACCCAGAAGGTTCAGATCGGTGAAAAGCTCACAAGAGGCCGTGGCGCAGGAAACAAGCCTGATGTCGGCGAACGTTCCGCTCAGGAAAATAAGGACGAGATCTCCGCTGCTCTCAAGGGTGCAAATATGGTATTTATCGCAGCGGGTATGGGCGGCGGCACAGGTACGGGTGCTGCTCCTGTTGTTGCTGAAATAGCTCAGGAAATGGATATTCTTACCGTTGCTGTTGTCACAAAGCCTTTTAACTTTGAGCAGAAGGCTAAGATGATACAGGCTGAAAAAGGTATTGAAGAACTTAAAAAGCACGTTGACTCACTTATCGTTATTCCTAATGAAAAGCTCCTCGTCGGCTCAGAGAAGCCTCTTACAATGAAGGAATCCTTCTCAATGGCTGATGACATTCTTAAAACAGGTGTTAAATCCATTGCGGAGCTTATAACAGTTGAAGGTATGATCAACCTTGACTTTGCCGATGTTGAAACAACAATGAAGAATGCCGGCTACGCTCATATGGCTATCGGTCACGGTTCAGGCAAGGATAAGGCTCAGGAAGCTGCAAACGCAGTTATCACAAGCCCGCTCCTCGAAACATCTATCAGCGGTGCTACACGTCTTCTTGTCAATATTGTTATGTCCGAGGATATTCTCGCTTCCGATGTAGATATGGCTACAAAGCTTATCTCCGATGCAGCTGACCCGAATGTTGATATGATCTTCGGTACTTCATTCGATGAGTCTATGCAGGACGAGATGAACATCACTGTTATTGCCGCAGGCTTTAACAATCTTGAAGAAGATGTTCCCGAAGAACCTGCTGCAGCTGAACCCGCTCCTGCACAGCAGCCTGCTCAGAAGCAGACAAATGACTTCAATGATTACAGCGACCTCTTCAAGATCTTCAACGAAAGATAATTTTCATCAGAAGAATAGTTTTATACCGTCGGAGTTATGTCTTCGGCGGTATTTTGATTTGATACCTGTTTTTTGATCGGTTTATAGGAGATTTTTCGGCTTTATCTGTAAAATTGTCAAAGATGAGTATAGAAATATGCTGTTGACTATTGATTTTTTTTGTTTATTGTGCTATAATAAATACAATTATAAAATGTTGAAGTCAAAATGCAAGGAATTTTATTCAATAATTGTTGCTGTTATATATCGACATAGAGGTGCAATATGAGTGAGCGTAAAACAATTGCTGTTGTTATCGGTCATATTACAAATGAATATCACGGCGTACAGCTTGACGGTATAATATCTCAGGCTAAACATCTTGGCTATAATGTCGCCGTTTTCTCACCTTTTTATATCAGAGATGAGCTTACACCGCACCAGTTCGGTGAGGAAAATATACTTAATCTTATGAATTTTGATAAATTAGAGGGTGTTTTGTACTTTGACTCGTCTATATGGGCGTGGGAAGAAAAGAAGAGGGTCTTTGACTTCCTCAAGAAGAATGCAGGCGGCAAAGTGGTTTGCATAAATGCCAACGATCCTCACGGCTTTTATAATGTAGTATTGCAGGAAAATCAGGATTTTGCTATACTCGTTGACCATATGATAGAAGTTCACGGCCTGAAAAAAATATACTGCCTTGCAGGACCTGAAAAAGATCGTGTTTCTCAGATAAGGCTTGAAGGCTATGTTGAATCAATGAAAAGACATGGTCTTGAAGTAAGAGATGATTATATTTTCTATGGTGATTTCTGGGAAAATGCTGCAAAAGTACTTGCAAATGATATTGCCGACGGAAAGACCGAAATGCCTGAGGCAATTGTCTGCGAAAATGACTGTATGGCAATAAACCTCTGCAACACGCTTATCGAACGCAAAATAAGAGTGCCTGAGGATATTGTTGTTACAGGCTTTGACTCTTCGATAGATTCATTTGAAAATGTTCCGTCCATAACTTCATATCAGAGGTCGCAGAGAGCTGTCGGCGCAGAAAGCGTATGCGCACTTCATAAGCTGATAACAGGTGAAGATGCGGAGCAGATATTTAAGACCGACGGTGAGCTTATCACAGGTGAAAGCTGCGGCTGCGGAAAAAGTATGGATCTTGTTAAGGAATACGGATACAGGATAAGAGAGCGTAAAAAGCAGACAGAGCTTTTTAACTCCTGCATAATGATAGAGGAGCTTACAGCTTCAAAAAACATTAATGAGTGTCTTGGGAATATCCTCAGAAATATTTATCTTCTCAATGGAACAAAACAGTTTGCGTTGTGCCTTAATGAAAACTGGAACAGATTCAGCGAAAATGATGATGAGTATATCATTGAAGGCTATGCTGAAAATATGTCCGAAAGAGCATATTTTGACTGGAACGACAGCTGGGTAAGTGATAAAAAGTTCAAGTCAGCAGATATGTTCCCGCCTGAAATGCTTGATGAAAACGAGCCTGTTTGCTGCTATTTCACACCGCTTCATTTCAGCGACAGATGCTTTGGATATGCTGTTATAAAATATCTTACAAACAGCCTCACCAACGGTGTGGTCTATGACCTGTGGATAAAAAATGTCAATACCGCACTGGAATTTATGCGTGTCAAGGAGCGTATGGAGATAATAAATGACAGAATTTACATAAGCTCTCTCCGTGATGCACTTACAGGTATCTACAACCGCCTTGGCTATAAAAAATATGCAAGGGAAGTCTTTGAAACTGCTAAGTCCGAACATAAACAGATGCTTCTTATCGTTGCTGATATGGACGGATTGAAGCATATCAACGACAGCTACGGTCATTCAGAGGGTGATGAGGCTATCACGGTAATTGCGCAGGCACTCCAGTCATGCAGCGGAAACAGCGAGAAATGTGCAAGAACGGGCGGCGATGAATTTGCCGTTGTGGGCTGCTATGATTATCACGATAAATCCCCCGATTATTACAGACAGCGTATTCACGGCTATCTTTCAAGATACAACGAATCCTCCAAAAAGGAATATGAGGTCGATGTCAGCATAGGCTGTTTCTGCGACTATGTTGACGGATACGAAAGTGTTGACAAATGCTATGAAATAGCCGACAAGCTAATGTACAGTGACAAGGTCGAAAGAAAGAAAAACAGAATAAACTAAAGGTCACCTCTAAAAATATCCGTATCGAGTATGCTCGGTACGGATATTTTGTTATGATGCGGCTTCCGCTATGCTCCTGACAGCCTTTGCAAGAGCCTTTACATCGCTTTCGCTGCTGAATACCGATGGTGAAAAGCGTACAGTTCCTTCGGGGATAGTGCCGATAGATTTGTGAGCAAGACCGGAGCAATGGAGTCCGCCGCGGAGAGCGTAACCCATATCGCTGAGCCTGCCGGCTGTTTCGTTTGAGGTAAGACCGTTTATGTTAAAGGAAACTATGGGCAGATAGTCCCTTACCTGCGGATCACGGTAAACGGCAACATTTTTAATGTCGGATATGCTTTTTATAAATGTATCGCAGAGCATACCTTCGTGAAGCATTATCCTGTCTGTGCCGATGCTTTTGACAAAGTCTATGCCTGCGCCAAGACCGATTATGCCTGCGGTGTTGACTGTGCCGCTTTCAAGGCTGTCGGGAAGAAAATCGGGCTGTTCAAGTTCAAGAGAGGTGCTGCCTGTGCCGCCCTCCATAAGAGGAGTGATCTTGTATTTCCCGTCCGAGATGAGAAGTCCCGTTCCGGACGGACCGTAAAGCGATTTGTGACCTGCCGTGCAGAGAATGTTCATGCCATCGGAAAGCTTGACGTCAATAACGCCGCAGGCCTGAGCACCGTCAGCAATAAAGCAGATGCCTTTTCTGCGGCAAAGCTCGCCTATTTTTCTGAAAGGGGTTATCCGACCTGTGACATTGCTGCCGAGAGTGCATACAACAGCCTGAGTTTCGGGGCGGATAAGTCGTTCAAAGCTGTGAACAGTGATGTCATCGTCGGCGGAAATTTCAGCAATGCTGAATGAGCAGCCTTTTTTCTGCATAGCGTAAACAGGTCTTGCAACGGAATTGTGTTCAAGGTCTGAGATGATAATATGACCGCCGTCACGAACAATACCCTTTATAGCAAAGTTGAGAGCGTGAGTGCAGTTTGAGGTAAAAACGGTGTTGTCTGCCGCCGCACCGAAAAAATCGGCAGCCTTCTGACGAACAGAATAAACAGCTGCCGCAGTTTCGATAGAAAGCCTGTGACCGCTTCTTCCGGGATTTCCGCCGTAACGGAGCATGGCATTCAGCACAGCCTTTCTGACAGCAGCAGGCTTTGGATAAGAAGTAGCTGAATTATCGAAATTTTTCATTGGCTGACCTTTCGGTTTATAAAAGGGCGGAAGGGAAACATCACAGCTTCCGCCCGTGATTTATTGATTCAGGCACAGATCACAGCTGCCCTACTGCCTTAGGCTGAATACCGTTTTTTTCGAGAACAGCCGCCGCAGCATCAACATTGCCGTTGACAACAACGCTGTAACCGCAGCCGACAGAAAGGGTTCTGGGGGTTCTGATAATATCGGTGTTAAAATCCTCATTTCGCAGCAAATTCCGTGCCTTGATAGCGATCGTGACGGACGGAAAAGCAAAAATATATCTGCCCATAAAATTCGATCCTTTCATCGTCACAAAGTCCGTAAAGAGCAAAGATAAGATCCTTGCCTGAATTATTATATGCATAGTAGGGGATAATGTTAATTCAGCGTGATCTTTATTTTTTTATTTAGACGCGCCAAAGTAACGTGCGCACCCGAAGATGGCAGCCGCGGCGGCAGCAAAGCAAAATTAGCCAAACAAAAGTAACAGCGTATCCATATAAAAGTTTCGGTCAAGCCTGCTTGCTTTTCGAAGAAAAGTTTGAGCGACAGCGAAAACAGGCTTTGCCTTTATCAAAGGCTTGTGGGAATCCAAAGGGCAAAGCCCGTGGTCGCCTCCGCAGAGGCGAAACACCCCCAGCACATTCTAACAAATAAAGCAAAATCAACAGTAAAGCCAAGCAAAACTATAAAATCCAAAAAGCGCAATGCAGCCAAAAAAAATTTGGTACAACAGATGTAACGTCAGTTACAATCTGAAATGACCCAATAATCTGCATTGCGCTATTTCTAACAAATAAAGCCAAACTACCCCTTTTCAAAATTTGCGAGCGAAGCAGAGCAAATTTTGAAAACACAGCAAACTAAAGACCACCAATAAACAAGCAAAACCACCCTTGCCATAAACGATATATTCAAGCGTCAGTGCAGAATTATCGTTTATAGGCAACGGAGCAAAAGTACAATTTCAATCAAGTTACGCAGTATATCAAACCGTCACGTTAAAGGCGGGATGGGAAACCCATCCCCTACGGAGTTATGTGCAAAAAAGTTTGGTATACGCACACCTTTTGTAACAGTCCACAGCCAAATGAACGACCGCGGCGGACACCATTTTACAGTCCGCAGCAAAGCTTGAACCGCCGCCCTAAATAAAAAATAAAAAACAAAAAGCACCCTGCAATTTTACTTACAGGGTGCAAAACTATTTGATCTATAAAACTTATGCCTTAGCAGCATTGAGCTTCTTAGCAAGCTGGGACTTCTTTCTTGCTGCACAGTTCTTGTGCATAAGACCCTTTGCGCAAGCCTGATCTACTGCCTTGATAGCAGCTTTTACTACTGCTTCTGAATCTTCAGCCTTAGCAGCTGTTGAAGCATCAGCCTTCTTGAGAACTGTCTTGAGTTCGGACTTGACCATTTTATTCTGGAGTGCCTTTGCAGTATTAACCTTTACTCTCTTCTTAGCGGATTTGATATTTGGCATTGTAATATACCTCCCAAAGTATTTAACATAATAATTTTTATTTTTTTGCAAATAATATTGCAGGCAGCCTTCTATATAACCTTACCGAGATCGTGACACGGCTGATCCCGCAGGGCGTAATGACCCACCCTATAGTTATCAGACACCGCCGAGGTATAGCAGTACGGCTGCCTCCACCTAAAGCGCATATCTGCACAAGCTAATAGTTATTTTATCATTTTTCATACTTAATTGCAATAGGCAATATAAAAAAACTTGTAAAATAATTATTGCTGCTTTTATGCAATCTGCTGTAAAATTTGCAAAGGAGTATATTTTTATGTCAGTCAGAACAGATCTTGCAGTCGAAATGATAGACGAGGACGCCGCTTCGCTGCCGAAAGGCATTAAACGCAGGCTCAGAAAAAGCAGTGCCTGCTCCATTACCGAGATCATCGTGACCGATGAAATAGCGGGACTTCGCATAGGCAAGCCAAGAGGCCGCTATATCACCGTAGAAACCGACCGCCTTTCAGCCAATCCCTCCGATTTTGAAGAGCAGGCAGCCAATATCGCCGCCGAAATAATCGCCCTTAAAGGTGCGGAAAAGAAATGCGGTCTTATCGTGGGACTTGGCAACTCGGACATTACCCCCGATGCTCTCGGTCCTATGGTGATCTCACAGATAATCGCTACCCGTCATCTCCGTGACGAGCTCCCAAAGGGTCACGGGCTTGCTGACCTTAATCCCGTTTCCGCTATCGCTCCCGGAGTTCTGGGACAGACGGGAATTGAAGCGGCAGAGGTGATCCGTGCGGTATGTGAGCATACCAAGCCACAGTACGTTATCGCTATCGATGCACTCGCCTGCTCAGATGTATCACGTCTCGGCACGACTATCCAGCTTACCGACACGGGCATTTCCCCCGGCTCAGGCGTACAGAACCGCCGCAAGGAGCTTTCAGAAATAACCCTCGGCATACCTGTTATCGCTGTCGGCGTTCCTACCGTTGTGGATATGCATACTATTGTCGAAAATATAACAGGTAATCCGCCTGACAAGCATCTGCCCAATATGATGGTGACCCCCCGTGACGTTGACCGGCTTATAGAAAGAACAGCAAGGCTCCTCGCATACGCTGTAAACCGTGCCGCACAGCCTTCTCTCACTTTTGAGGATATTGCTGCATTAAGCTGACCTTTTTTTCATATACTATATTCAAGGTAAGCTTTGAATATAGAGGAGGTCCTATGCTTATGCCACGATATAAGGCACATTCACGGCTGAAGGCAGCTGCGGCGATCGGAACGGCAGCTTTGCTGTCACCGCTTATGATAATGTCCATAGCCGCAGCGATACCGTCGGCGGATGACTGCATTATTTACGCTGCCGACGCTTCCGCCAAGCTTGCGGCAGGCAGCTTTTTTGCTCCCGACACAGAAAAAAACGAATCACCGACCGAAATAACGGAAGCTTTATCCAACGAGGACAAGCCAACGGACAACACCGAACATTCCTATCTTTCTTTTGACGACAGCTATATGCTTTCCTATGGCGAGCTTGATATTCCGTCATCGGAAAACGAGGAAAAGCCTGTTGACGGGAATAAAGATGTCGGAGCGTCACCCTACCCTGAAAGCCTTGAAAGCCGTGACGGTATCATAACTCCGCTGACATACGGATATATGAGCGGCACGGATTACATAGACCTTGACGGAGGAGGACAGATACGCAATGTTACTTCCGTGTCAAATTCTATCCTTGAAGAAGAGAGCCGCAAGCCGCTCGACTTTGAGATCGAATTTAACGGCGAACCGCAGATACTTATAATGCATACCCACGAAACCGAAAGCTACGAGCCATATACCCGTGATTTCTACGACAGCTCATTTACCTCACGAACCACAGACGACAGCAAGAATATGGCGGCAGTAGGCGATGCAATAGCAGCACAGCTTGAAAACGCAGGCATTGGCGTTATCCACGACACAACAAAGCACGATTACCCCTCCTATAACGGTTCATACGACCGCAGCAGAGTTACCGTGCAGAATATACTTGACGAATATCCGTCCATAAAAGTCGTGCTTGACATTCACCGTGACGCAATAGAACGTGCCGACGGCACAAGAATAGCACCCACAACAGAGATAAACGGCAAAAAAGCCGCACAGCTTATGATAATATGCGGCTGCGACGACGGAACAATGGGAATGCCGAACTGCCTGAAAAATTTCCGCTTTGCATCAGCACTCCAGCAGCAGTTTGAAACCGACTACCCTACCCTTTCCCGTCCCGTGCTTTTCGACTACCGCAAATACAATCAGGATATGACAACAGGCTCGCTCCTTATCGAAGTGGGCGGTCACGCAAACAGTATAGAGGAAGCTGTTTACAGCGGCGAACTGATAGGAAAAAGCTTAGTTGATCTTTTTACAAAAGAGGAATGATAAAATGAACCCATTCTGTTTCAGAATAAACCTGTCAAAAGAGGAACGCAGAAAACGCAGAGCCGCATATTTCCTCTCGGCAGTATTGCTGTCGGGAATGTTCACCTATGGCTTTGTGACAGTGTATCGCAACTGCTATAACTCAATGAATGCTGAACCTATGACCGTATTCCGATTTTACCAAACCGACAGCGGCATAAGCCTTGTGATACTTAACCATAGAATAGATTTTTATTGACATTTGCGGTGTAAGTAAGTTTTTTATTTTTTATTTAGGCGCGCCCAAGAAAGTGCGAACCCCAAGATGGCAACCGCGGCGGCAGCAAAGCAAAATTAACCAAACAAAAGTAACCGCTCCAAAACAATTAAAGTTTCGGTCAAGCCTTTTCAAAGGCTTGTGGGAATCCAAAGGGCAAAGCCCGTGGTCGCCTCCGCAGAGGCGAAATCCCCCAGCGCATTCTAACAGAGCAAGCAAAATAAAAAGAAGAAAAACAATACTAACAAATCAAAAAGCGCAATGCAGCACAAAAAGTTGGTACAACAGATGTAACGAAAGTTACAATCTGAAATGACCCAATAATCTGCATTGCGCTTATTCTATATTATTAAACAAAACTATCCCTTTTATAAATTTGTATGCGTAAGCAATACAAATTTATAAAACACAGCAAAACTGACAGCTACAAAGCATTTAAACCGGCGGATATAGAACCCGACTATACAAGATGCGTGTGTTATGATATTGTTTTGTTCGTTATCGACAGTTTTGTAGTTTAACTGTGTTTTCAAAATTTGCTCTGCTGACGCTCACAAATTTTGAAAAGGGGTACTTCTGCTTAATTAGGATAGAAATAGCGCAATGCAGATTAACCGTTTTATATAGATAGTAATTTTCGTTACTTATCTTGGTTCTACCTTTTGGAGCTGCATTGCGCTTTTTGATTTGTTAGTTTTGCTTTTCTTCTTTTTGTTTTGCTTTGTTCATTAGAATGTGCTTTGGGGAGTTTCGCCTCTGCGGAGGCGATTTAGTGGGGCTGCTCGCCCCCCTAAAAACCCCCTCGCCAGCTGGGCTCAGCTGGACCAGCTTATGGGGTGCGTTCTATGCTGCGACCGCGGCGGCTTGCTATCCCCGGATTTACAGCAAGCTTAATGCCGCCGCCCTAATAAAAATAAAAATCTTACCGTTCAAAACAAAAGCAGGCTTTTGCAACCATTGCTGCATAAGCCTGCTTTTTTCTATCTATTTCGTCTGACTTTCCTCAGTTCAACACATATATATTTACCTGCTTTGCGCCCCAATCACACGAATCCTCATAGCTGCCCATAAAAAGGTCAACCAGGATTCGTCCGTCAAGAAGTGCTGTTCCCGTATCGGCTGCTACTGCATATCCATAAACGTATTTGCCGTCTGTGGAGGCAATGTAAAGCTCTGTGCCGTATGGAATAATGCTTGGGTCAACTGCAACATAGCCGACCTTTACGGTCCTGCCCGATGCGGTCTTTGCTGTCGGCTTTGCGCTGTATGCACAGGACTTGCCTGTGAGCACATTTGAATATGATGTCGGAACACCGTTTTCATCAAGCGTCAGATAATCGGGAACTTCAAGCTGTGAGATACTCATTTCCTCTATCGGATTTACCTCGCTTGTTCCCACAACGATGACCTCATCAACAGGTTCGGTCACCTCTGTGCTTACTACATTTGATGATGCAAGCTTGCCGTCAACGTATGTGTGGCGAACCAGCTTTTCTATTTCACCGTCCTCGCCGTCAACGACTACTTCGCTGTATCCGAGAACATAGTTATCGTCTTCCTTATATTCGGTAGCGTATTCAATTACTTCAAGCTTGACTTCCTCTACAATATCAACTCTGTTGATCTTTATATCGGTCGCTCTGTTGAGCGGTTCTGACAATCCAATGTTAATAAGATCATCTTCATCAAGATTTACATCGGCAGCGTCAAGAGCGTCCATAACTGTGCCTGTTGTTCTGACTGAATAAGTCTGACCATCAACGGAAATTTTAACGTTATAGTACGGGTGAGGGTTTACTGTAACAACCTTTTCCTCTGAGTACATTACTGCCGAAGCTGCGTCAACAAGACGGTCATCGGCGGATACCTGTGTAGGAATCAATTTAATTACGGTCAGTATTGTCAGCAGAATGATCACTATTCCGGCTGCAGCAACAGGAGCTGTGATACGCATATTAAGTTTTTTAACGTCCTGCAAGCTTTTGATCGGTAGTTCAATATGTCTGCTCATAATATCTCCTTTTCCTTACTTTACAATGATAAAAGACATCTGAAAGATCCATTATCATAGTTACAAAACGGTTACACACCTATCCCCTTGTTACCGTTTTGAAACGATAGGCAAATTATAATTTACAAAGTGCTATTTGTCAAACTGTTTTGATATGGCTCATTTGTTTATTTTGCACAATCGGCAGCTTTTTTACAAGTCGATTAAACCACTTTATTCCATTTTAAAAGGTTATGATGGAAATGGTTTCCTAAAAACTTTATGCAAACCTTATAAAAAGGCTTTGTTTTAAAAATTTGACTTTCTTAAATTTGTCATATATTCTAATTATACCCACACAAAAACACATTTAAACACATTATATTCAAATATTTTGCAGGCTTATTATGCTTTTTGCACAATTTATTTTATACATACGGGCTATATATTATCAAAAATGTAAAATGTTTGATCCGGGTAAAAAATATGTTATTTTGGGTCGGTTTGTGGGGTTTTACTGTTGCTTTTTACATTATATATAGTATAAAATTAGCCTGACCTTTTTGTGGGTCAGGCTAAAAATATGTATTTATTAATACAAAAGCAACTCACTTTTTCATTTTTTATTTATACTTTGAACCGTAAAATTATTCTGCCCTAAGTATTGCCGAAATGCATTTGCAGTATACATTATAATAGTATACGTCTTTGCCGACGGTGTTTTGCCCTTTTAAGAACACACTGCCCTCAGCAGAGATCCGCACAATTTAACGTACAGCGAATTATAAGCAGCGAATGAAGCGAAAGGAGATTTCCCTAAATAAAAAACAAAAAAGCCGCAGAAAATACTGCGGCAAAGATGTTTAGTTGGTATCATACTTCTGGGCGAGGACGATCTCTACCTCAAATTCCGAAACTTCCTCTGTGATAGTTTTTCTGTAAACGGTAAGGGTCACGCTCTCACCTGCATATTTATCCTTCATTGCCTTTGTTATTGTCGCAGCATCATAAACGTCAACACCGTCTATCTCTGTGATAATATCGTATATATCAACGTCCTTTGATGCAATATCGCAGTCGCTGTCTATTTCCATTACGCAAAGTCCCACAGGCACATCATACAATGCCGCAAGCTCCGTAGTTATAGGAATATAGGACACTCCTATCCTTGCACGTCCGGGAACAAATCCGTTCGCCATAAGCTCCTCTGCGATCGGGATAACATCATTTATCCTTATTGCAAAGCCTATGCCCTCATAGTATTCGTGGCTCATTCCGCCTACCGAAAGTCCTATGACCTGTCCGTACATATTCACAAGCGCACCGCCCGAATTTCCCGGATTTAGTGCCGCATCGGTCTGGATACAATTTAAAACACCGCTTGACGAATAGTTTGTTTCGACCTCACGGTCAAGTGCGCTTATGTAGCCGTATGTTATTGAATTTTCAAATGAACCTGCCGCACCTACTACCGCTACCGCTTCACCGAGGTCAGCCTCGTCCGAATTGCCAAGCTCGGCAGATGTCAGGTTTTCAGCATCGATTTTTATTATGGCAACATCAGCAGACTTATCAATGCCAATGACCTTGGCTTCATACTGTGTACCGTCGTTAAGAGTGGCTTTCATCTTATCTGCGCCGTCGATAACGTGTGCATTTGTAAGGATATAGCCGTCCGAAGTAAGTATTATCCCAGAACCCAGTGAGGACATTGCATAAGGCGTATCATTATAAACGCCTACAAGCACCTGCGAGGGCAGGACCTTCTGAGCAACACCCTCGGTCGTCAGCAGACCTGTTTCCTCATCGGCATAGTAGCGTGATTCAAGCTGTGGTTTTGATGAAACAGGCAGGTTTATCACAACTCCGCCGTCATCATTTTTCTTTGCAGCGTCAGCGGATTCCGTATCGAGTCCGCTGAACTTATTTTCGGTAGTTGAGGACTGCTCTGTATCCGATACAAGCTGTGATGCCTTTTTGACTACCATTGCACTTAAAATAACAATAACAACAAGCATAGCCGCAATAAGCACGGAAATACCGATTATCCAGCCCTTTGAAAGTCTTTTCGGATTAGGAGGCTGTACAGGCTGACAAGGCATACCGTTTGGCATTGCATAACTGCTGTTAGGCATTGCGTAATTATTATTTGGCATACAGTTATTGGGCATACCATAGCTATTATTAGGTGCCGCATAGCTGTTATTGGGCATTGCATTACTGCTGTTAGGCATTGCATTACTGCCGTTAGGCATTGCATAATTGCTGTTAGGTATTGTGTTATTGGGGTTTGGCATTGTATTATTCTGCTGCATATTTTCGGGCATACTATTATTATATTGCACGCTGTTCATCTGCGGCGGAATATTATTCTGAGCTTCGTTTGCAGAAACATTCTGTCCGTCATTTACAGGACTGTTATTTTCATTTGCCTTAAACTCGTTATCCATCTGATACCTCCTATAAAAAAGCACCGCAGACACCGTCGCAGTGCTTGCAGTGCTTACACACTTATTATTATGTTTTCGGAGCTTCTCTTACTCCTGTTTTCATTGTAAATTCAAATTCGACATATTCATTTGACTCGCTGCGGACGAAAATTTCGCCGTCGTGAAGCTTTATGATAGAACGGACGATATTAAGTCCAAGACCAACGCCTGTTTTATCAATACCTCTCGACGCATCAGCCTTATAGAAACGGTCAAAAACGTGCTCCATTTCGTGGCTCTTCAAGCCTTCGCCGCTGTTGCGTATTTTTACGGAGCTGTAACCGTTGCCCTTCTCCGTAAATTCAAATGCGATATAGCCGCCTTTATTAACGAATTTAACTGCATTTTCAACAAGGTTGTAGATGACCTGCTGAGTAAGATCGGGATCGGCATTGAGCATAAATCTGCCGTGCTCGATACCCCTTATTTCGACCTTCTTTTCGTCGATACGCTTTTCAAAAAGAAGAACTGTTCTTACAACGATAGGCATAAGGTCAAAATTTTCTGTTGAAAGGTCAAGCTCTCCTGCCTCATATTTTGAGATATTCAGCATAGAGCGGACTAATCTTGCAAGTCGGTCTACTTCCTGAGAAACTATTCTAAGGTAGTATTTATGCTTTTCGGGTGGGATAGTACCGTCCAGAATACCGTCAACAAAACCGCCTATGGTAGTCATAGGTGTTTTCAGCTCATGAGATACATTGGAAACAAAGCTTTTTCTGTTCTCTTCGATCGCTGCAAGGGATTTTGCCATTTCATTAAGGGAATTGGCAAGAAAACCAAGCTCATTCTGACCGGGAATATAAAGCTCCTTTGAAAAGTCGCCCTCACCGAAACGTTTCGCCGCAAGCGTCATTTCATGGATAGGATCCATAAGCCGCTTTGTTGCCGCATACAAGGTTATAAATACAAATATCAGTATTATGACCGTAACGATAAGCAATATGCCCAGAAGCTTGCTGAGGTACTGAGTAAGGGATTCAACGGACATTTTTGCAATGAGGTAATAAACACCGTTGGTGCCGTTCATTTTGTAGGCAAGGTTAAAGAACGCATCATCGTAATAATGGTCAAAGCTGCTTACCTCAAAAAAACCTTCCTCAGTTATTTTTTTCAGTGTATTTTCCCCGATATTTCTTTCTGTATGAGAACACGGCGGTGCTTCGGAACAGACCAAAGCAACGCCGTCGGAATCAACCAATGTAAAATCAATTTCTGTCGTATCGGAAATATTCAGATAGACATTTTTTAAAAAAGCAGTATCTACATCGCCTTTTGAAGCAATACTAAGCTCTGTTGCAGCCAGGACCTCGCTTGCTGTCTGAATGATGTAGTTTCTTTTCTCGCTCTTATAGAACTCAGAGGAAACCACAAGCAGAACTACCGCAATGCAGATTATTGCCGATGAAATTATAGTTGCACACAGGTAGAAATACTCGGAGAATACGCTTTTACGCATTTTCCTCTTCGGCTTCGAACTTGTATCCTACGCCCCAGACTGTTTTAAGAGCCCACTTATCCGAAACACCTTCAAGCTTTTCACGCAGACGCTTGATGTGAACGTCGATAGTTCTGGAGTCACCGTAGTATTCAAAGCCCCATACTTCATCGAGAAGCTGGTCACGGGTATAAACACGGTTCGGATTTGAAGCGAGGTAGAAAAGGAGTTCAAGCTCCTTAGGAGGAGTATCCTGAACCTTGCCGTCAACACGGAGCTCATAGCGTGTCATATTTACAACGAGCTTGTCATAACGGACTTCCTTGACCTCTGTTTCAGTGCCTGACTGACCGATACGGCGGGAAATAGCCTTGATCCTTGCAATAACTTCCTTAGTATCGAAAGGCTTAACGATATAGTCATCGGCACCAAGCTCAAGACCGAGGACCTTATCAAATGTTTCGCTCTTGGCAGTGATCATAATGATCGGAACATTGGATTTCTTTCTGATCTCACGGCATACCTGCCAGCCGTCAAGCTCAGGAAGCATAATATCAAGCAGAACAACATCAGGCTTCAATGCATTGAATTTAATGATAGCCTCGTCACCGTCATGAGAAATAATAACTCCGTAGCCTTCTTTTTCAAGATAGAGTTTAAGGAGTTCGCAGATGTTATTGTCGTCATCAACGACCAGAACTTTACCAAGTGACATAAATTTATCCTCCTGTCAGATTTAAATTTCCATAAGAAATGTCATAATTAATAAAACGGGCGATCTGTAAGTTCCGCTAATTTTGAAGCTGCTATACCTTTGGCAGGCTATACATCGAAATATACACCTTCCAAAACGACATAAACATACTTTATTTTATAAATATAGACCGCATCCTATGCTCATTATACCAAAAGCTGTTACTCATTCTGTGAATTTTATAAATCTAAATTGTGTACAGTTTGTAAATTTAACAAAATAAACTTTTAATCATTAAAAAAAGCCTAAAGAATATTCATTTTTACATTTGTCATCTAAGATTAAATATGTCTTTTTTTATATATTTTGCTATATCAAAGCATTTTTATCCATTAGTTTACAAATCAAAGAACAATTGATTTTGAATGTTTTAATAATGAACAGCCGATTTTTATTCTATTCATATTAATATAAACCGTTTATTTCCATTATTTTATTAATTATCGCATTGGCTGTATCGAATTTCGACATTTTTTCAAGAGGAATAGTTTCGTTTGCGGAAATGAGCGTAACACGGTTGGTATCACCGCCGAAGCCTGCGCCTTCTTCACGGATACTGTTTGCGGCAATAAGGTCGAGATTTTTTCTTTTCAGTTTTTCGGTGGCATTTTCAATAAGATTCTGTGTTTCCATAGCAAAGCCGCATAATATCTGACCCTTGCGCTTGTGTTCGCCGAGATATGCAAGAATATCCTTTGTGCGTTCAAGCTTTATTTCAAGCTCACCGTCGGATTTTTTCATCTTTTCACTTGCAGCGGCAGCAGGACGGTAATCGGCAACAGCGGCAGCCTTTATAATAATATCCTGCTCATCGGATACGGCAGTCACAGCATTGAACATATCCTCTGCGCTGAAAACGTCCGCCTTTTTTACGAACATAGGCGGCTCGGCTTCTGTTTTTCCGCAGATGAGAGTGACCTCAGCACCACGGAGCATCGCAGCCTTGGCAAGGGCAAAACCCATTTTTCCCGTAGAGTGATTTGTGATATAGCGCACAGGGTCGATAGCCTCACGGGTAGCACCTGCCGTAATGAGCACCTTTTTGCCTGCAAGGTCTTTCGGAAAAGCTATCTCTCGGAGTATATATTCAAGAAGCACCTTTTCATCGGGCATACGTCCGTCGCCGTCGTCACCGTTTGCAAGCATACCGTGTGCAGGCTCAACTATTTCATAGCCGAAGCGTTTAAGCTTTTCAATGTTGTCCTGAACGATAGGGTTATGAAACATATTGTGGTTCATTGCAGGAGAAACGATCTTTTTGCAGGGACACGCCATAACAGTGGTCGTAAGCATATCATCGGCGATACCGTTTGCTATTTTTCCGATAACATTTGCGCTTGCGGGAGCGATCATAACGACATCGGCTTTTTTTGCAAGTGCAACGTGCTCGACGCTGTATTCAAAATTACGGTCAAATGTATCAATAAGGCACTTTTTCTGTGTAAGTGTCTCAAATGTAAGGGGGTGGATAAAATTAGTGGCATTCTGCGTCATAAGCACATTTACCTCGCAATGCAGCTTCATAAGCATTCTTGCAAGATTTGCTGTCTTATATGCGGCAATGCTGCCGGTCACACAAAGAAGAACGGTTTTTCCTTTAAGCATAGCATCATACCTCTGAACCGAGTCTTATAACAGACTCTGTAATAAGCTTCTTGAAAAGCGGAGCAACTCTGTCAGCAGTTTTCTGAACCTCTTTATGAGTAAGAGGCTTGTCCGTAATACCGCAGGCAAGGTTTGAAATGCAGGAGATGCCAACGGTTTTAAGTCCGCAGTGATTAGCCGCAATAGCTTCACAGGCAGTAGACATACCGACAGCGTCCGCACCGAGAGTTCTCACCATTCTTATTTCGGCAGGTGATTCATAGTTGGGGCCTGTAAGCTGGATATAAACGCCCTCCTGAAGAGGTATGCCCAGATCCTTGGCAGCGTTTCTTACGACCTCACGGAGATCTCTGTCATAAATATTGCTCATATCAGGGAAACGGGGGCCGATCTCATCAGCATTTTCACCAATAAGCGGCGAAGGAGCCATACATATCTGGTCGGAAATAAGCATAAAATCACCTGCATGGTAGTCGTAATTGACACCGCCTGCAGCATTCGTAAGGAACAGTACCTTTGCGCCCATAAGCTTCATAAGACGTACAGGAAGAACAACGTCCTCCATAGAATAGCCCTCATAATAATGAACACGGCCCTGCATAACAACGACCTTGACATCGCCAACATAACCGAAAACAAATCTGCCCTTGTGACCTGCAACAGTTGAAACGGGAAAACCCTCAATATCCTTATAATCAAGAACAGCTTCCTGCTTTATACCGTCAGCATAATCACCCAATCCCGAACCGAGAACCAGCGCAATATCAGGAGTAAAATCTATTTTTTCCTTAAAGCATTTATAGCATTTTTCAAGTCTTTCGTAACGTTTGCTCATAAAAACCGCTCCTTATAAATCAATTTAATTTAATTATACATTATTATGTGCAATTGTCAAACAAAAGCGCAGTTTTTTTTATTTAGACGCGCCCAAATAAAGTGCAAACCCAAAGATAGCAGCCGCGGCGGTATGTTATCTATGTAAGATCGGACAGATCATCCTGCTTTGCCTGCGCCGCGGGTACTATACTTCGATACGCACTTATTTGGGCGCGTCCAAATAAAAAAAAATCCGGACCCCAATATATGTTCAGGGTCCGGATTTTTTATATCAGTCAAGATTTTTGATTGCTTCTGTTGTTATTTCATAGTCCTTTTTCAATGTATCGAGCATTGCTTCCGTAACGTCGTTTTTTCCGTTTCTGAGTGCGTCCGTTACAGTGCAGCTTGATCCATATAGTCTGTCCAGTCCGAGATTCTGGCAGACGCCCTTTAATGTATGTGCCGCACGGAAGGCTTCTTCGTTATTTCCGCTTTCAAGCTTTGAAAATATATTTTTAAAGCTTGCATCGTCCAAAAATTTTACAAGAAACTTTTTTATAAGTGCCTCGCTGCCGAGCCTGCCAAGCACGCTTTCATAATTTCCGCCGAAATTCTTATAACATTCTGAAATGGTCATAGTATTCTCTCCCTAAAAAATCACTTTGCTTCATCGTCTTTTATTGCTATTATACGTCCCAATACGCCTGTGCATTTCGGTGTGTTATCGTGTGACCACAAAGACCTTGCTTTTACCTTATATGTACAGGGTTCTCCGTTATGCATAAGCTGTATGACCATAGGAATTATGTCGGGATTTTCCGGAGTGGTATCAAGAAGGAGCTTTTTAAGCTTTGCTTCATTTTCTTCACCCAGAAATGCGTTGACATCCGATTTCTGCGGATGAGCAAGGCTCTTATCAACACCCAGCAGCTCCGCACCGTAGTTTGAAAGCATTACAGTATCGATCGCAGCATCATATTCAAACTGTATTTCATTTATTTCAGATGTAAAGAACACTCTTTTTTCATGCTCGGCTTCAAGGAGCTGTGAACGGCAGAGCGATGGAGCGGATATTTTATCCTCAATAAGCTCCTCTGTTACCTTCATAATAAGGTTCTTGTCGGGTTCGCCCTTTGAATCAGCGTCCACTGCGGCTGCTATGCCGTCTGCAATTTCATTAAGACACTCCAAAAGAAGCGGATTGAATGTGCCGCACTGTCCGTCCATTATCATTTCAAGTGCTTTTTCGTGTGAAAATGCTTTTTTATAGCAGCGTTCGCTTGTCAGAGCATCGTAAACGTCGGCAAGTGATACTACCTGTGCCGAAATAGGTATCTCCTCACCCTTTAAGCCATCGGGATAGCCTTTTCCGTCGTAACGCTCATGATGCCATCTGCATATCTGATATGCGACATGGACAAGGGTCTTTTCCTGGTATACGGGCAGCTCCTTTAACATATCCGCACCGATAGCGGAATGGCTCTTCATTATATTAAATTCTTCCGGAGTAAGTCTGCCCGGCTTGTTAAGGATACTGTCCGGAATGGAGATCTTGCCTATATCGTGAAGAGCGGAGGCGGTTATTATCCGGAGAATATCGCTGTCGGTAAGATTATATTTATCTGTCTTTTTGACAAGATGCTGGAGAAGAAGCCTTGTGAGCGTCTGGATATGATGAACGTGCATACCACTCTCACCGTTGCGGAACTCAACGATATGACCAAGGATATTTATCATCATGCGATTGTCCTTTTCCTTTGCATAGACCTGCTCTTCAACAATGCTTAAAAGACGTTTCTGCTTGCTGTAAAGCATAAGTGTATTGTCTATTCTGCGGTGGATAGGATAGCTCTGATACGGACGTCGGATAAAGTCTGTTACACCGAGATCGTATGCTTTTTTTATGTAAGAGGAATCCCCCTCTGCCGAGATCATAATTACGGGGATATAGTCTATCCACTTATATTTATTCATCAGTGCAAGCACTTCAAAGCCGTCCATTACAGGCATAACAATATCAAGAAGCACCAGATCTATCTCACGGTCGTGTTCCCTAATTACAGTAATAGCTTCTCCACCGTTGCGTGCTTCGAGAATGTCATAATCGTCTTTGAGTATCTCCGACAGCATTTCCCTGTTTATTTCCGAGTCGTCTACTATAAGAATAACCGACTTGTTTTTACCATTTTCTGTATTCATAATATCCTCCTAATAATGTTTTTTTCAAAACTGCACCATTAGGCAATGCTTGCAATGATGTAAATAATAAAGCGGTCACTTATGAAAAACAAACCATTATTTTGAAAAAATTCATAATTGACCAAATTAAACCTATTGTCTATTATACGCAGATTTTGTCAGATAATCAATGTCATACTATATATTTTTCCGCTAAAATCTATGAATATCTGCAATTATTTACAGTAAATCAGGCGGAGCATTGCTTTTTACAGAACCAATGCCCTTATGTACAGCCACTGCATTTAACGTACAGCGAATTATAAGCTGCGAACGAAGCAAAAGTTGGCTTCCCCCCTAAAAAATAAAAAAGGAATACCGCTATGCTGTATTCATAAAAGCTGAATTTTAATATTGTTAGTTTTTTATACTTGTATTCCGAAAAAAAATATTGTATAATAATACGGTATTATGTTATTGTGATGATGTGATAACGTACTATTTATTTTTATGAGGTGATTTTTTGACTTGGAATGAGATCTTGCAATGCACCGGGGTCATTCTGAAATACCTTGTCCCCACGCTTAAAATATTTTTCTTTACCCTGATTTTTTCGATACCGCTCGGTATGGTGGTCGCACTTATAAAGAAGTGTCCTTTCAAGCCCGTTTCGTGGCTTATCAACATTTATATACTCGTTATGCGCGGCACTCCGCTTATGCTCCAGATAATCACGATATACTACGCTATACCGATGATGCAGAAAAACGGCTGGCTCGCTGCTATCGACACAAGAAGCGATAACTATCAGTTCGCCGCTCTTATCACCGCTTTTGCACTTAACTATGCAGCCTATTTTGCGGAGATCTTCAGAGGCGGTATTGAGTCTATCCCCAAAGGACAGTATGAAGCCTCCGCAGCCCTCGGAATGACAAAAATGCAGACATTTTTCCGTGTCGTTCTGCCGCAGGTAATAAAGCGCATCGTTCCTGCCAGTGCAAATGAAGTTATCACACTGGTCAAGGATACTTCCCTTGCTTCCGTTATCGCCTATGCGGAAATATTCCGCAAGGCAAAGGAAATGATGGTAACTTACAGCAACCTTACTCCGCTTTTTATAGCAGGCATTTTCTATTTCGTAATGAACGCTGTGCTTACAGCTGTTTTCTCTGCCGTGGAAAAGAAGCTGGACTACTACAAATAATTAACAGGAGAAATTTAAATGGCTATACTTGAGGTCAAAAACCTTTCCAAAAGCTTTGATAATCTTGAAGTGCTCAAAGATATATCCTTTAACGTTGAAAAGGGCGAGGTCGTTGCCATAATAGGTCCGTCGGGCAGCGGCAAATCCACACTTCTGCGCTGCATAAACCAGCTTGAAAAGGCAAGCGGCGGAAGCGTAAAGGTATGCGGAATGGATCTTATCCAAGAATATAAAAACGGCAAGCCTGTCTATGCGGCTGCACCTACCCTAAGAGCGATCCGCCTTAACATAGGGCTTGTGTTCCAGAATTTCAACCTCTTCCCACATATGAGCGTTTTAAGGAACGTTACGGAAGCACCGATATGCGTCCTGAAAAAAAGCAAGGAAGAAGCCGAAAAAACAGCAATGCAGCTCCTTGAAAAAATGGGACTTGCCGCAAAAGCGAACTCCTATCCCTGCGAGCTTTCGGGCGGACAGCAGCAGCGTGTGTCCATAGCAAGAGCACTTGCATTGAACCCCGAGGTGCTTTTCTTTGACGAGCCGACTTCCGCACTTGACCCTGAGCTTACGGGTGAAATATTAAAAGTAATAAAATCTCTTGCGAAGGAAAAAATGACAATGGTGATAGTAACTCACGAAATGGCATTTGCAAGAGATGTCGCCGACCACGTTATTTTTATGGACGGCGGCGTTATCGTGGAGGAAGGCTCACCCGAACAGGTATTCGGGAATACACAAAATGAGCGAACAAAACAGTTCCTGCGCAGATATAACAACGACTATTCGGAAGAAGAAAATACCGGCATCGAATAAAAAGATCCTGAGCCTGATAGAAAGGTTCAGGATTTTTTTATTTAGACGCGCCCAAATAAATGCGAACCGAAAGATAGCAGCCGCGGCGCAAGCTTTGCACAAAACCTGATGAGCCAAACAAAAGTAACAGCGCACCCATATAAAAGTTTCGGTCAAGCCTGCTTGCTTTTCGAAGAAAAGTTTGAGCGGCAGCGAAAACAGGCTTTGCCTT
>ENA-ORCP01000571-ORCP01000571.1-human-gut-metagenome-genome-assembly--contig:-NODE-571-length-32980-cov-6.876425_pt1 | contig 32980 bp, 26 predicted proteins | sample MGYA00242990_ERZ507991 | MGnify/ENA primary metagenome ERZ507991 (study PRJEB26167, sample SAMN06115496) | human gut metagenome | host: Homo sapiens | place: China:Henan | collected 2015-05-07 | study... | reverse complement strand
TTTTATGCCGTGCTGCCGCCGCGGCTGCTTTCTTTGGGTTCGCACTTTCTTTGACGCGTCTAAATAAAAAATAAAAACTCAGCACATTAACAATATTTTACACATTTTCCCTATAATAAAGCTTTGCAAGCTTTCTGTTCTTTACTGCGTCGATATAGTCAAAAACAGTTTCAAACGGTTTTTCTACGGCTATTCCTCCGCCTGCAAGTGCCTCCGCATTATGCGAGTCCGAGCCTGCTGTTTGGGGCAGGTCAAAGCTTTCGGCATACCATTTTGCACGTTCATTCATTATTTCAAGCTGGTGTGAGGAATTTATCACCTCCACCGCTCCCACGTTATCGGGTATAAGTGTTATCTTTTTTATATAGAAATACTGTCTGAACGGGTGGGCGTGTACCACAAATCCGCCGCTTTCCGCTGCGAGATCCGCATAGTCATATATCTTCATATCCATAATTTCGGGGTGCGCTTTCAGCCACGCTTTGTCAAGTCCGTATGTGAGAAAATCGCTGCCCTCATAGGTGAACTCCCAGCCGAAAAATACCTGCAAGCCTATTTCGTCGCCCCTTGCTTTTGCATTTTCGTAGCCCTTGCAGAACAGGTCGATACGCTCTTCCCACGGCAGGTCACGGGGGACTGCACTGTTTCCGTTGAAGAAATGGTCGGTGACTATGATGCCTGTATAGCCTGCCGCTTTATGTGCGTCTGCCATCTGCGCACCTGTTGATACGGCACAGGCACTTGCTTCTGAGGTATGCATATGTGTTTCGTATCTGTAAAGCATTTTTTATTCGTCCTTTCCGCAAAGTCTGAGTATTGCATTTGCGTATATCTTTGCATTAAGGAGCAGACTTTCCGTTCTGATAAATTCATCTGCGTTATGCATATTGTTTTCGTCGCCGGGGAACTCTGCGCCGAATGCTACGCCGTTTTCGGTATCGTGTACATAGGTCAGTCCTCCAAGTGCAACTGTATAGCCCTTTTCACCTGTTACGTCCTCGTAAACCTCAAGCAGCTTCTTTACAAAGCCGCTGTCAGCCGAAACGTGGTGAGGTTCACATTGCAGGTCGACATTCAATGCTATTCCGTACGGTTCAAGTGCGGCTTTCAGCTTTGATGTGATGCCTGCACAGCTTTCGCAGACAGGAAAACGTATATCCTGACGGCAGACAAGCTTGTTTCCGTCACATTCGGCAACGCTCAGGACTGTTGTTGCCGCTCCCGAAATATTATCGCAGGAACTTATGCCGCAGGATAAGCCGTCTGTTTCTCCGTATGGGAAAAGCTTTGCGAATGCCTTTACCGACGGGTATGAATTTGCCCTGTCAAGTGCGGAAATAAGGGTAAAAAGTGCGGTGAGTGTATTTTCACCTGTTTCGGGCAATGATGCGTGTGCACTTTTGCCCTCTGCTTCGATCTCAACATTTCCGCCGTTTTCCGTTATGATAAATGTTACGGGAAGTCCAAGCTTTTCGGCGCAGGCTGTGACCTCTTCGCCGCCAATGCCTTTAACCACGGCAATGCTCTGCTCAGGCACTGCGTTTACTGCCTTTCCTGCCTTTACTGAAACTATCTCAAAGCCGTCGTTGTTCACACGGATATTATCTGCAGAAAGTGATGTTCTTATCATACCCTTTTCAATATTTATCACAGGATATGAACCGTCAGGTGTAAAAAGCAGCGGCGGCAATGCTTCCTTTGCAGTATAATATTCAAGCTCGGTAGAGCCGTTTTCTTCATTTGTGCCAAGTATAAGCCGCACATTTTTTTCAAGGGGAAGTCCAAGAGCCTTTATTGTCTTTATTGCATAAAGGACTGCAACGGCAGGACCTTTATCGTCAATAGCACCTCTGCCGATAAGCTTTCCGTCACGCTCGGTTATGTCAAAAGGCGGAACGCTCCAGCCGTTTCCCGCAGGAACAACGTCCATATGACAAAGTATGCCCAGATGATCTTCCTTATCGGGGAAATAATCAGCCGTACCGACATAGTTATCAACATTGCGAACGGTCATACCAATGTCCTTACAAAGCTCCAAAGCTGCCGCAAGTGCTTTTGCAGGACCTTCACCGAAGGGCATATTTTCTTTTGGTTCACCTGCCACGGAGGCTATTCTTGCAAGAGTGCGCAGGTCATTTATCATATCATTTTTACAGCTGTCGATATAATCGCTTATGGCTTTTTTAGTGTTCATAAAAATACCTCCAATAAAAAGCTCCCCGAAACACCGCAGAACTGACATTGTCAGCAAGACGGATATGCGGAGAGCTTTGTTTTATTTTCTGCGGACTGTCTTAACAACAGGCTTTGCAGGCTGTGCAGGCGGTGCGGCTTTCTTTTTCATATTTGTAATATAGTATGCGTTGATATTTTCGTCATTGAAAAGCTTTACTGCTATATATGCACAGACGATTATGGATATTACATAAAAAACAAGTGTGATAATATAATCGGAAGGATTCTGGTTTGTGTCCATAACGAAATTGATAAGTCCCGGCCATACGAGGAGAATTGTGTTCAGGCCGAAAAATATTCCCGATATAAACTTGACAGTTCTTGATTTTATTATCATAAGCAGTGAGAAAAGCACTAATGCGGCAGGAAGATATGTAAGAAGCTCTCTCACGGTAAGGTCGCTGAATGAGCCTGCCACATCAGTCCAGTTAAGAACATATCTCATTACAGCGGCAACGGCAATACCTATAACAGCAAATATGATAACGTTCGCTCTGCCTTTTTTAGCCTTTTTCACCTTTTGCTCGTGCATAAGGTTTCTGTACATTTCAACGCTTTCACGCTTGTTGTAATCCTCGGGACGCTTACCTATTTCCTGTTCAAGGCGGTCTTTTATAAGCTGCTTTTCGTCACGGTCAAGGGTATCCTTTGCAGCAAGATCCTCAGCGTTTTTCTGAGTCGGCATATATTCATCGGACATTTCGCTTATAACAGGCTTTGAATCCATTTCCATAGCGAGGTCGTCCATCTGCATCTGCTTTAAAAGGGAGTTTGACTTATCCTTTGCAGGCTTATAATCCATATCGCTGAGCATTGCGGAGGCATCAATGCTTATGCCGTCAAGCGACTTTACACTGTCTGACTTCTTTTCAGCCTCAGCTTTTGCACGTTCCTCAGCCTCTGCTTCTTTTGCAAAATCGGCAAAGGATTTTGGAGCAGGTCTGTCGGAATAGTCCTCACGGGGCTTTGTGTGATACTGATATGCAGGGTCGTTGTCAGCTTCATAATCCGATTCTTCTCCATCGGGGATATAGCAGCCGTGATTATCGTCAGGCTCTTTCTCTGCGGCTTCTTCCGTTTTCACAGCAGGAGCGGTCTCGCCCTCAGCCTCTGCTTTCTTTGCGGCGGACAAAGCTTCAAGGCTTCCCATAGCTGCAAGATCTCTTTCAAACTTCGGCACATATTTTTTATTGTCAGAAGAACTGCTGCCTTCATCAATATCAAGGGGATCGAGTATACCATCATCAAAAACATTATCGTTCTGTGGCATTGAGTCATCATCTCCATATTTAATACAATACTGTTTGCATCAGATCATGCAAACAGTATGAACTGTTTTTTTATTCGCCGAGAGCTATTGCTTCAGGAAAAATACTTGAGGAGCTTTCCTGAAGGAATGTAGTGTTTACATAGCCCTGGATAGTAGCTCCGTCAAGAACTGTGATAGTTGAAGCCGTTATATTTCCGAGAATAACAGCGTCGGTCTTGAATTCAGCCTTTCCGCCTACATCGATATTGCCCTTTACCTTGCCGTTAAGGTCGAGATACTGAGCGGAAATATCGCCTAAGAGCAGGCTGTCACGGTCTATCTGCACCTGACCCTTTGAATTGATATTGCCCTGCATAGACGCACCTGTCATAACGGAATTGTTGCAGTCAATATCACCCACTACCTTACCTGTAACATTGATATTCTTTGTTATCTTGACATCGCCCTTAACGCTGCCGTCGATATTGATGTTGGCGAATGAGCGGATGTTGCCGTCGATAATGGTGTTGCGGGAAATAACAGTAGTTTCCTCTGTATCATAGTAAGGTGAATCCGGGTCGGCACTCTGAGAAGAACCGTTTGAGCGTGTCGGAGGCGGGGGAGGAGTACCTGCACCGTCAGCCGCACCCTTTTTATACGGATCATAGGAATTGTTTCTTGCCTCGGCAGCACCGTTCTGACGTGCATACTGAGAAAGCTGTGAGAAAGGTGTAGTCTGCTGAGCTGAGTCGGCAGCAACACCGCCCATAACATCAGAACCGCTGCTTAACGGAGTTTTCGGAGCTGAAACGTCCTCCGCAGGTTCACGGTAAACGCTCTCTGTTCTTTCCTCGGGGATATTTCTTGAAACAGGCTCAGCAGCACGTTCGTGTTCAGCTTTTTTCTTCTGATCCTTTGAAGACTCATCATTAACGATGCCATCTTTTCCGAGGATCTCTTTGAGTGCCTGATTGAAATTGTTCTTTAGGCTCATTTTAAATAACTCCTATCCTATATGTATTCATTCTGTATATGAAAAAGTGATCGGCTTCACCGAATTGTCAAGGGGAGCGAAAGTATAGCCGCTGTTTGTTAAAGCGATGATAATATCCTCAACTGTTTTAACGGTCATTTCCTTTCCTGCACTGTCGTGAAGAAGAACTATTGCTCTTCCCGAAGCATTTTCGCTTATGCCGTTAAGAACGCTGTTATAAATGCTTGTCCAGGTAACATTTTCGGCAGCGTCCTCACCGCTTGCGTTCCAGTCGTAATAAACGAAGCCCCGCCTTGTTACCTCAGCAATAAGCTGCTTGTAAATAAGGCTGTTATAGCTGTTTATGCTGCCGCCGGGAAAACGGATAATGTCCGACTCAACACCTGTCGCCTCATAAATATTTGTGTAGGTGTCGTTCATATCGGCAAGAAAGCTTTCAACACTTGCGTATATTTCGGTATAGTTATGTGACTTTGAATGGATACCTATCTTGTGCCCCTTGTCGGCAACAAGCTTCATTATCTCCTTGGTGCGATCATCATCGCCGCCGCACATAAAAAAGGTAGCCTTTATGTCGTATTTGTCGAGTATGGAAAGTATATCAACGGTATTTTCGGAGGGACCGTCATCAAAGGTAAGATAGATGACCTTGTCCGAAACGGTAAATCCATCCGGAGCGTTGGCATAAAGCTCGGGATAAAGCTTAGTATATTCAGCCGAATTATCGGCAGACATAACATCACCTTCCGCAGGCTTTGCAGTGTCTTCCTCAGGCTCGGCGTCATTGCTTTCGGCAGGCAGGGCGGAAATATAGCTGTTGAAGCTTGCCGCAGCATTTTCCCTGATAAAATCGAGAATATCCTCAGCAGTGTAACCGTCGGCAGTCATATTGACATAATGCTGCTGAAGAGAGATATGTTCAGCTTCCTCAGAAACAACATTGTTGTGAACAGCGGTATCAGCCGTATCAGCCGACTTTTTCTTTTCAGCACCGTAAAGAACGCCGAAAACCACCGCAAGAACGGTAGCAGCAGCGAGCCAGACCAAAAAAACAGTATAAATAAGATGTTTGAAAAATTTTACGCTTCCGAAATACATTTCAAATCCAATCTCCGTCAAAAATGGATAAGCCGCAAAATGTCGGAAACCAACGTATCTCAGGACAAAATCCGTACACCGAAGCATTCAGACGGCATAACTTTGATATTCCTTATAATAATACACCTTTTTTGAGATTATGTCAACACAAATAATTCGGAATTAATGCAGTAAAAATTGCAGCAAGGTTTTGCTTGCATTTTTTATTTTTTTATTTTGGGCGGCGGCATTAAGCTTGCTGTAAGTCGGGAGACAGCAAGCCGCCGCAGCCGCAGCATAGTAAGCCGCCCTGATAAAAATAAAAAAATCCACAGCTATTGAAAAAATCTTGTTTATGTGATACAATTTACAGTATATCACAGGGGAGGTTCGGTTATAATGGGTACAAAAAAGAATTCACAAAAGAAAAAATTAACCCCCGAAATGAGAAAACGCCGCAATGCCGCAAGGGCAAGGCTCGCTTCTATGCTGGGTGTTGCCGCTCTTTGTGCTGCGGTCATCATACTTGTCAGAATAGGCAGCGGTGCGGAAACACCTCTTGAAATAAATGCTGCGGACTATGAATGTCTTGCACCTCAGACGGAGCTTGTTACGGTCGGAACAGCTGAGGACGGTACTCCTGTTTTAGCTCCTGCACCGATCGAGGAGGAAGAAACCGCACCTGCGGTCGATCCTGTTATGGCGGAGGTCGCCGCTATAACACCAAAGCTGAAGGATACATATCCTATCGATATGATAATCCGCTCGCAGTATGCCATTGTTTACGATGTTGAAGCGGACGAGGTGCTTTATGCAAAAAATGCTGAGGAAAAATGCTATCCTGCCAGCACGACTAAGATACTGACATCTGCCGTGGTGCTGAATAATGTGGGCGAGGATTTCGTTTTCACAGTCGGCGATGAGCTTGATATGGTAAATGAGGGTTCAAGCCTTGCTATGCTCAGCAAGGGAAATCAGCTTGATACGGGTATGATAATTGACGGTCTTATGCTGCCGTCGGGCAATGATGCGGCATATTGTGCCGCTGCAAATGTCGGACGTGTTCTCGGCAATGATGAAAACCTTTCTCCCGCTCAGGCTGTACAGAATTTCGTTGACGAAATGAACCGTGTTGCACAGAATATCGGCTGCACGAATACTCACTTTGCCGACCCTGACGGTTTCCACGATGACAAGCATTACACAACCGTGCTTGATATGCTGAAGATCACTCTCTATGCGGAGCATTTCGACAGGCTCAATCAGGCTGCCGCAACACCTTACAGATACGCTACCTTCCTTACGGGCGAACAGGCATCGTGGGAAAATTCCAACAAGCTTATACAGGATTACAGCGACTGCTACTATATGTACGCAACGGGAATGAAAACGGGAATGACCGACGAAGCAGGCTACTGCGTTGTTGCAACGGCGAAGCGATTTGACCACCAGATAATATGCATAGTATTCGGTGCGGAAGCGTCGGATATACGCTGGAACGATACGATAGCACTACTTGACGCTGCCTTTGTGCAGGTGAGAAACAGGTAACTGAAAGGAAATAATATGGTTAATATAGGCAACGAATGGGACGAGCTTCTGAAAGGCGAATTTGAAAAGGAATATTATCTGAAGCTGCGTGAATTTCTGAAATATGAGTATTCCCACTACGAGGTTTACCCAAATATGTATGATATATTCAACTCGCTGAAATACACATCATACAACAGCGTAAAAGCAGTAATTCTCGGACAGGACCCATATCACGAGCCGGGACAGGCGCACGGACTTTGTTTTTCCGTAAAAAAGGGCACACCGCTGCCGCCATCGCTGCAAAATATTTATAAGGAGCTTTACAGCGACCTTGGAATACCGCCCGCAAAGCACGGAGAGCTAATATCGTGGGCGCAAAACGGTGTGCTTATGATGAACACAGTTCTGACCGTCCGCAGGGGACAGGCGAACTCACATAAAAATCACGGCTGGGAGATCTTCACCGACAGAGTTATAGAGCTGCTCAACCGGCGTGAAAAGCCGATCGTGTTTATTCTATGGGGCGGAAATGCACGTTCAAAAACAAAGCTGATAACAAACCCGAACCATTTCATACTTCAGTCAGCGCACCCATCACCATTGTCAGCATACAACGGCTTTTTCGGCAATAAGCATTTTTCAAAGACCAATGAGTTCCTCGTTCAGCACGGAATTGAACCGATAGACTGGCATATACCTGATTGATTATTTAAAGAAAGTATGATATAATGTAATAAAGCAAGTAAGAAGGAGGTCATATTATGAGTACAAAGAAATATGCAATTGAACTTATAAATGCTTTAAGTACGGAACAGGTTGAGATCCTTGTAGATTTTATAACAAGCTTTGCGGACAGAGCGACCATTGCCAAAATCGAGAGTATACAGCTTGCAAATGACCCCGATCCGAAAACATATAACAGCTTTAGAGAGTTTATGGACGAGGCTGAGGCAGAAACAGATGAATAAGTATAAATTATATTTGACAAACAGTTTCAGACGTGACTATAAAAAAATTGTAAAAAGAGGTTATGACATCTCACTTTTGGAAACAGTGGTTGATACTTTGCTCAGAGGTGAAGCATTGCCGCCAAAAAATAAAGATCATTCGCTGTCAGGTAACTGGAAAGGGTATAGAGAATGTCATATTCAACCTGATTGGCTGCTTGTTTATGAGATAATTGAAGACAGATTGATTTTGTCACTAACGGCGACAGGTTCGCATAGTGACTTGGATTTCTGATAATAACCGTCCTGAGTAAAATCGGGACGTTTTTTTATTTTTATTAGGGCGGCGGCGGTAAATTTGCTGTGATATTGAAGACAGTGTGCCGCCGCAGCTGCAGCATTGTCGGTATACCTTTTTATAAGTTTGCAGGTAAATGAACGACTGCGGCGGAACGCTTTCCTCAAGTTCAAAGCAAAACTTAAACCGCCGCCCCAATAAAAATAAAAAGAAAAGTCCAAACAAACTGATGTTTTTTCAGGCAATGTAAAGGTTACAATAATTCTTAATTATGCATTCTTAATTCTGAATTAAATGAAACCGCCGCCGCAGTATATGTTCCTGCGACGGCGTTTCAAATTATCTTGCTGACGGATTATTTCCCGCATTGTTTCCGTTATTGCCGTTTTCATCGTTGTCCGCATCGCCGGGGAGAATATCATCGATAATATCCCCTGCACCCGTTACAACGTCATCGACTATATCTTCCGCATCGGTAACAATATTTTCGACCAAACCATCTCCGTCAACATCGCCCGTTACAGCGTTTTCCTGCTGTTGTGACTGTGTTTCGGACTTCTTTGTGTCCGATGACTCGCTCTGTGACTGTGATGATGTTGCTGATTCGTTCCGGTTGCTGCCTGTGTTATTGTTTCTGCCGCAGCCTGTGAAAGCTGTGGCTGTCAGTGCTAAAACTGCCAAAGCCGCTATTGCTTTTTTCATCGGAAATTCCTTTCCCGCAGGATTATGTGCTCTGCGTTCTGATTCACCGTTTTTTTGCAAACCCTCAGGTGACATATCATCACCTTGTTCGGCAGTTTTTGCTTTTTATGAGATAACTGCACCGTAATAGAGAAATCTGTCGTTTGCCTCATCATATATCGGTTCGTCATATGCCGAGGCATAGACCTGCTCTGCTATGGCACTGTATTCCTCAGGGATCGCATATAAGCTGCCGTTGACAGTTATAGTATAGCACGGTTTTTCGGTAATATACACAAGCTGCATTACCTCTGTCAGCTTTGCAAGCTCATCGGAATAGTAAATGACATATCGTCCGCCGCTGTAAATGTTCTGCTGAGTGTAGATAACGTCCGAGCCTGTAAAATCCTTGAAGTCATCGGGGGAAAGTATCCTTATCTCGCAGTTCCGACCTTCCGTAAGCGAGCCTGATGTAAGCTCAGTTTTCAGAGCTTCCTCTGTTATGCTCGGGATATATCCGTATTCCGCAAGCAGACGGCGTGTGTGGGTGTAGGCATTTGTTATACAGTACATTCTTGAGTTGGTCGTGAAGCTGAAATATTCTGTGGGTTCAAAAAGTGCGTCGGGAGTCATTGCAAGAATATCCTCCGCCATAGCCTCACCGTAACTAACGAAAAATTCACGGTCGGGATAGTATGTTATCCCATCGCTGTAATCCTTGAACAGATCGGCTGAAGTGCGCACCTTTACATAGGAACGTGGTTTTGAACCGTCAAAATATACTATGCCGCTTATACCATCGTAGCTTTTTACAAAAAGGTCACGGAAATAATCGGCTGCCTGAGCCTTCATTTCCTCCGAAACGTCAATTGACTTTATCGCATTTACAGCGTCTGCGGTGAGCTGATAATGTCTTTCTGTCTTTGTTCCGTTTTTCATATTGTAGCAGATGACAATATCGGTGTATGTACTTGAATTATTTTCGTATGAATAGCTTGTTTTGTAGAAGTTGTATTTTTTATAGCTGTTCCTATTTGTCTTGTAATTGTCAATAACAAGCTGATGTGCGGCAATTACCGCATTGATGTTTTCCTCGGAGCTGAGAGTGTAAAAATAGTTGTCATCGTCCTCGGATGCATTTTTTACCGAGTACATATAGCCTGTGGGGAGCTGACCGTAAATGCCTGCATATGAAACAGTAACGCTCTTTACGTTTTTAGCCTCGGGTACTTTTGTTTCAATGCCGAAAAGGAATGTGCTGTCGGCAGCGATAAGGACTGCAATAAACACTCCCACAGTTACCGCATATCTTATTATACCCTTCCAAAGCTTTTTAAAACCTCTGTTCACTATAATTTCAAGGAGCAGATATACGATCACTGTTGTAATGATAAGCGGAATGATAACGCTGCTGATGCTGCTGCCGCAGAGAAGGAAAAGGGACACGATACAAAGCATAACAAGCGTTGCCGCAAAATAATACAGACCGATAAAAACGAACGGCTTTCCCGTATGCTCAGCCTTACGCTTCATATAAAGGAAGTATGAACCGATAAATATCGCCGCAATAACAAGAGCAAAAGCAATGAGCCATTTTATCATATTCAAGCCTTCGTTCAACATCATTACAGCAGCCATAATACCGCCCGCAACAGATGTGCAGGAGAAAATATACGAAAATTCCCTTTCAAAATTAATGCCGAAAAGCTCAGAGAAGAATCCGCTGTAAATAAGATAAATGCTGAGGGGAACAGCTGCATTCAGAAGCACGGTATAGAATACAGACTCAAAAAGCGTACCGCAGCACACAAATATAAAGACTGTTACCGTATAAAGCATTATCATCGTAAGTATGCCGATAAAAACAAGCTTTGCATAAAACGGCGCAAGCGTTGTGAAAAAATCGCATACAAATTCATAGGTTTCGCCGTTGCCGTAATAATTAAAAATTGTATAGGTCTTTCCGTCAACAAATATTACACCGCATACAATAAATATGGCAGTGAGCAGCTGTACTGCAATAAAAGGCAGGATATAAGCCGCAAGTCCCGATAAATAATCGGAGAAGAAACGCTGTTTCCGTGACATAGGCTGGGAAAGACACATATCCACCTGCGACCTGTTGAAAAGATAGCGGAAATTCATTGCGGCAATGATGATCCCCGACGCACCTGCCGCAGCTGTGGCAATAACAGCGATAACAAAAGTCCAGTCGCTTGGTTCGGAAGAAATGCCGTTTGTTATGTTGTATATTGCATTTATCATCATAACAGGCATTGCAACAAGGTGAAGTGCCAGTATTATGACAGCTATTTTAGACGCAGACTTTATATTGTATTTTGCATTGTGGAGCGGCGGATTTGTGCCGCCCTGTTTTTTAGTCGATTCCTTTGAAGTCATAACCCATACCCTCCATTTCATAAATGAATATTTCTTCAAGCGTAAGAGGAATAATATCCATTACAACAGGATCTTTTTCGTTTAATTTTGCTCTGACAGTATCAATGTCACCCTTTACGATAAGGTAAGTGATACTCTGCTGCTTTTCAAAGTGAAGTATCTCCATATCGGCGAAGTCTTCTTTTTCGCAGCCCTGAGGGAACGCAGCCTGGACCTTGTGAATGTCGCCCTTCAGGCTGTCAAGGTCACGGCTGAAAACAATTTTACCCTGATGAAGAAGAGCCGCCCTGTCGCATATCTCGTTTATCTCTTTAAGGTTGTGTGAGGAAATAACTGTGGTAAGCTCACGGTCAAGCATAGCGTCAACTATCATACGCTTTACGATAATGCGCATAGTAGGGTCAAGACCGTCAAAAGCCTCGTCAAGAAGAAGATAATCTGTGCAGCAGGCAAGACCTGTTATAACGATAGCCTGACGCTTCATACCCTTTGAAAATTTATCCACCTTTTTATCGAGGGGCAGCTTTACAGTTTCACGGAGCTTTTCAAATATCTCCTCGGAAAAGTTGGGATAAAAGCCCTTGTAATAGTCCTTCATATCACGGAGGGACATACCGCTGAACTGAACAGTCTCATCATTTACGAAAAAGACCTTTTCCTTGACCGCAGCGTTGTCGAAGACCTCTTCGCCGTCAATTTTTACTGTGCCGCATTCGGCTGAATATATACCCGAAAGCAGGCGGAGGATAGTGGATTTTCCCGCACCGTTTGAACCCAGCAGACCGAAAGCCGTTCCTGTGGGGATTTCGAGGTCGGCATTGTCAAGAGCGGTAAAATCCTCAAATTTTTTGGTTACCCCTTTTAATTCTATCATAATTAGTCAGTCCTTTCATTGCTCAATGCGGTTTATGCGTTCTGTCAGTTCGTCTTTTGTCAGACCGACCTTGAGAGCCTCTTTTACGGAGACGTCAAAATCGGTAAGAGCAGCGTCCTTAACGGAATCAGCCTTAACATTTGCAACAAAGCTTCCCCTGCCCGCAAGAGAGTAGATTATCTTATCGTGTTCGAGCATACGGAACGCTTTTGTCACAGTATTCGGGTTAATGCCAAGCTCTTTTGCAAGCTCACGAACGCTTGGCAGCTTGTCATTGGGCATAAGCTCACCCTTTAAAATGAGTTCGGTAATTTTCCTGTAAAGCTGTTCATAAATAGGAGTGCGGCTCTGGAGATCAATATTGTACATTTCATCACCCTCTAACTGTATCAACTGTACTATTTGTTGTAATACAGTTATAACACAGTTTTGTTCGTTTGTCAATAGCAAAGTGCAAATAATTTAGTTTTTTATTTTTTTGGGGGGGCGGCGGTTTGAATTTTGCTGTGGACTTAGGGATAGCGTCCGCCGCGGTCGTTCATTTTGCTTTGTTCCAGGCGCGGATGCTTTCCTTGGGTTGGCACAATAGTTGGGCGCGTCCCCCAAAAAATAAAAAAATCACAATGCAGAAAAACAATTCTCCGCATTGTGATATGATCTTTATTTATATAGGGCTGTAATTATGCCTTTTTTGCACCTTCCCAGTCCTTGAGGAAACGTTCGATACCGTTGTCTGTGAGCGGGTGCTTTATCATCTGACGGATAACGTTTGCAGGAACTGTTGCAATGTCACAGCCAAGTCTTGCGCAGGCTGTAACGTGGATAGGATTTCTGATAGATGCGGCAATGATCTCTGTGCTGATGCCCTGTGCATTGAAGATGTCAACGATCTCTTCGATAAGGTTAAGACCTTCCATACCGATGTCGTCAAGTCTGCCGAGGAATGGTGATACATATGTAGCGCCTGCGTTAGCTGCGAGCATTGCCTGTGCAGCGGAGAAAACGAGTGTTACATTTGTGTGGATCCCCTTGGCTGTGAGTATCTTACAAGCCTTAAGACCCTCTTCACACATCGGGAGCTTGATAACAATGTTTGGGTGGATAGCTGCAAGAGGAAGAGCCTCTTCAACCATTTTGTCAGCTTCAAGTGAGATAACTTCTGCGGAGATAGGTCCGTCAACGATAGTTGTGATCTCCTTTACTACTTCTTCAAAAACTCTGCCTTCTTTAGCGATGAGGGAAGGGTTTGTTGTTACGCCGCAGATAACGCCAAGGTCATTTGCCCATCTGATGTCGTTTACATTCGCAGTATCAATAAAAAGTTTCATAGTTTTTCCTGCCTTTCATTAAATTTATAATTTTTATCGCTTCAGGCAATATTCACTTTGCCTTGTGCGATATTGATGTGTTTTCTGCGGATGTAAACGCTGTGGTTCAATCCGCAAAGCTGCAGCTTACGGTATTATCGCTGTTGCCGATGCGTGATGCGTCAACAAGTCGGTTGAAAAGCTCATTATAGCGTACAGGACCTTTTGCGGTTTTTATTGCGCCCGCACGGATCGAAACGGGTATAAGCTGACCGTTGTGTTCAACAGGTCTGCCGTTAAGGGAAAGAACCTTTTCCGCAGTTCTGCTGACAGCTGCTTTGTCGTCAAGTCCCGTAACAAGAACAAATTCATCTCCGCCGATACGGAAAACAAGCATATCGTCATCGGCGGCATTGTCAATACGGTGCAGGGCTTCAAGAATGACCTTGTCGCCTGCATCTCTGCCGATATTTTCGTTTATTGGCAGCAGATTGACAATATCAAAGCTTATAACATAGGTGTTTTCCTTGCTTTTCAGATAATCGTAAAGCTCGCTTATATCAAATCTTTTTCCTGACATAATATTTCCTCCCGTATACTCTCTAAGGTCGATAGGCGGAAATATACCTGAAAAAGTCCATTCCCTGCGAAACTGCGCAGGCGTCATATTCCATAATCTCCTGAACGCACGGGTGAATACCTCAGCGGAATTAAAGCCGTACTTCAAAGCAATATCAAGTACCTTTTTATCCGTTTCAAGCAGTTCCTTTGCGGCGTTTGTCAGTCGGCGGCGGTTGATATAATCTCCCACACTCATATGAAAAACGCAGCGGAAAAGCTTTTGCAGCGAAGAAAGGGAACAGTAGCAATAGTCTGCAATATCCTGCTGAAAAATATCGCCGCAGAGGTTATCCTCAACATATACAAGAGCGTCTGAAAGTATTCCGAAATTTTTCATGTATACTCCTTTTGGTCAATAACGTTATTGTACCTAAAGTATAGCATCTGGAAGAAAAATTGTCTTGATGTTTTGAGTAAAGTTAAGGCTATTAAAGCTTAGCCAGTTTAGCGCACTTTTCCTTTACGGCAGGATAGATCTCTGTGTAGAGGCGGTAGTATTTTTCGTAAACAGGGATATTTTCCCTGACAGGCTCCTGAATTTTGTCTGTGCCGATAATAGCAGCGCAGGCTTCGGGAACGCTCTTGTAAAGACCTGCACCTACCATAGCAAGTATAGCAACACCAAGAGCAGGACCTTCCTTTGAAGCGGAAGTCTTTACAGGGCAGGCATAAAGATCGGCAAGCATCTGACGCCAGAGCGGAGATGTTCCGCCGCCGCCGCAAGCCATCATATCGGAAACATTGATACCCATTTCACGGCATATTTCCATACAGTCACGGAGTGAGTATGCAACACCCTCCATTACCGCACGGAGCATATCTTTCTTTGTGTGCATAGCGGAAAGTCCGAAGAACATACCTCTTGCATCAGGGTCAAGGTGAGGGGTTCTCTCACCCATAAGATAAGGGAGATAAAGCAGACGGTTTGCACCGATAGGAACTGTTTCGGCTTCCTTGTCCATAAGATAGTATTCATCAACACCCATACCCTTTGCTGTATCCTTTTCAGCCTGGCAGAAGTTATCTCTGAACCATTTAAGTGAAAGACCTGCGCCCTGAGTAACACCCATAACGTGCCAGCAGCCCGGAACTGCACAGCAGAAGGTATGGACTCTGCCCTTAGGGTCGATGGAAATTTCGGAGGTGTGAGCAAAAACAACACCGCTTGTACCGATAGTTGTAAATGCCTTGCCGTCAACAACAACACCTGTACCAACAGCGGCAGCAGCGTTGTCGCCTGCACCGCCCACAACGGGAGTACCTTCCTTAAGACCTGTGAGAGCTGCGGCTTCCTTGGTTATATAGCCTGTTATATCAGGTGATTCGTATACCTTTGCAAGAAGTGACTTGTCAATATCAAGCTTTTCAAGAACTTCATCTGACCAGCAGCGGTTCGGAATATCGAGAAGCTGCATACCGCTTGCGTCGGAAACCTCGGTAGCGTATTCGCCTGTGAGCATAAAGCGCACATAATCCTTCGGAAGAAGGATATGACGGCACTTAGCGTAATTTTCGGGTTCATTGTTTCTTACCCAGAGTATTTTTGATGCCGTAAAGCCTGTGAGAGCAGGGTTTGCTGTTATTTCGATAAGACGCTTTGCGCCTACCTTTTCTGTTATCTCTTCACATTCCTTGGCTGTACGCTGGTCGCACCAGATAATTGAACGGCGGATAACATTATTGTTTTCATCAAGCATAACAAGACCGTGCATCTGTCCCGAAAGACCGACGCCCACAATGTCCTCATTGCTTACACCGCTTTTTTCGATAACGGTCTTTGCTGTGGAAATGCTTGCATTGTACCAGTCGGCAGGATCCTGCTCAGCATAACCGTTCTGCGGCTGATAGAGAGGGTATTCAACTGTTGCGGAAGCGATGACCTTGCCGTTCCGGTCGAAAAGCACGGTTTTTGTACCGCTCGTACCGATGTCAATACCGATTACATATTTCAAATATATCAACTCCTGAAAGAGATTTTATCATATCCAAAATCTGCCCCTGCAAATAAACAGGGGCAGAAATATTGCTCAGTAATTAAAGAGTAAAGAGAATATTGTTTACGATAGCTTCGAGCATTTCCTGTCTGCCGCTTGTGAGGGAGTCTGTAACCTCGCCCTTTTCAAGAGCATACTTTTCAAGAGCCTTCATATCAGCCTTGCCGCTGATGATGTCAGCGCCGATGCCTGTGTTCCATGAAGCATAACGATCTTCAACGAACTTGTCGATCCTGCCGTCTTCAATGAGTGCGAGGGCAGCCTTGTAGCCGAGTGCGAATGTATCCATACCTGCAATGTAGCTGTGGAAAATGTCTTCGAGAGTGAATGAACCTCTGCGAGCCTTTGCGTCGAAGTTAAGACCGCCGTTTGTGAAGCCGCCTGCCTTGATAACTTCATACATACAATATGTAGCGTCGTAGATGTTTGTTGGGAACTGGTCTGTATCCCAGCCGAGGAGCGGATCGCCCTGGTTAGCGTCGATAGAACCGAATACGCCGTTTTCTCTTGCAACACGGAGCTCGTGCTGGAATGTGTGCTGAGCGAGTGTAGCGTGGTTAGCTTCAATGTTCATCTTGAAATCCTTGTCAAGACCGTACTTGCGGAGGAATCCGAGAACAGTAGCTGTATCGAAATCGTACTGGTGCTTTGTTGGTTCCTTTGGCTTTGGTTCGATGTAGAAATCGCCTGTGTAGCCGATAGAACGTGCATATTCAACAGCCATCTTCATAAGACGAGCCATATTGTCGAGTTCAAGACCCATATTTGTGTTGAGGAGTGTTTCATAGCCTTCACGTCCGCCCCAGAAAACGTAGCCCTGACCTCCGAGCTTTACAGTAACGTCGATAGCCTTTTTGATCTGAGCAGCCGCAAATGCGAAAACGTCAGCGGAAGGAGATGTGCCTGCACCGTGCATAAATCTTGGGTGATCGAAGCACTTAGCTGTGCCCCAGAGGAGCTTCTTGCCTGTTTCAGCCTGCTTCTTGGCACAGAGGTCAACGATCTCGTCAAGCTTTGCATTTGTTTCAGCGAGTGAGCCGTATTCAGGTGAAAGGTCACGGTCGTGGAAGCAGTAGTAGTCGATAGAAAGCTTATCCATGATCTCGAAAGCAGCTTCGACCTTAGCCTTAGCTCTTGCTGTTACATCGGATTCGCCCCATGTCTTGTCTGTTGTGCCGCAGCCGAACATATCTGTGCCGTCGCCGCCCATTGTGTGCCACCATGAAAGGGCAAATTTGAGCTGTTCTCTCATTGGCTTGCCGTTTACAACTTCATCAGGGTTGTAATACTTGAATGCGAGAGGGTTTGTGCTGTTTTTGCCCTCGTAAGGGATCTTGCCTATTCCTTTAAAAAATTCGCTCATTTTAAATTCCTCCTAAAATATGCGACTTATAATATTACAAACTGCTCCGAACGTTTTGTCGATATTGTACAAAATCCGCTTTGAGAAAATGTTTATAACGTTTCGATCGGTGTTTTCATAAGTACATTTTAACTTGTAAGCGATTTACTGTCAAGGGGTTTTTGTAAAAAGCGTATAAAATTGTCCTGAAATTTATCTTATAGGAACTCAGAATGTCCAAAATGTCCTGATAGTGCTAATATTGCCGTACAGCTTAATAAAAAACGGAACAGCCGAAGCTGTTCCGTGCAAAAAATATAGGTCACCTATAATTATTCATTGGCTTTGACCGCAGCCTGTTCTTTTGTGGAATGAGCAACAGCGGCCCGCCATTTGCCCTGCTTGTATCTTATGACGCTTGCAGCGGCGGTAAGGGTCCATGTAAGAGCGGAAGTACCCCATACAGCCCAGCAGCCGACAATAGGTATATGTACAAGTATTGTTGAGAAGCCTATTCTGCCGATAACCTCCGCAGCACCGTTTATCATAGAGTAAATAGTGTCGCCCGCACCGTTGAGCAGACCTCTTGTAATATGTATCATTCCAAGCGGGAAATAGAAAATGGCGGTAAGCTTAAGTGCGGTCGCACCTATTTCGATAACCTTAGGCTCATCAACGAAAAGTCCGACGATGTTTTTTGCCCAGACGAAAAAGATACCAAGCATAAGAAGAGCAAAAGCAAGAACGATGATAATGCATTTATGATAGCCTGTTACGATACGCTTTGCCTTGCCTGCACCCGTGTTCTGACCTGTAAAGGTGGAAAGAGCCATATTAAGGGTGGAGAAAGGCTGCTGAACAAGCTGTTCGATACGCATTGTAGCCGTGTAAGCCGCAACGACAGTTTCACCGAAGCCGTTTGCCACACGCTGGAGGACTACCATTGAAACAGCTATCATAGCACTCTGAGCGGCAATAGGCATACCCATTTTGATGCAGCGTTTAAGTATGTATCCCTCAGGCTTGAAATGCTCACGCTCAAAGCGGAAGTAAGGGTTTCTGATAAAGGCATAAACGATGCTGACAGCAGCGGAAACGCCCTGAGAAATAATAGTTGCCCAAGCAGCACCCGAAACACCCATACCGAATTTTATAACAAAGAGCAGATCAAGCACAACGTTTATGACGCTTGCCACGATAAGAAAGATAAGCGGAGTTTTTGAGTCGCCGAGGGAACGCATTACCGCAGCTATCCAGTTATAAGCCGCAATTGCAAGAGTTCCGCCGCAGGAGATCCGCATATAGGCGATGGAATCGGAAATTATTGATTCGGGAGTGTCAAGGAGCCGCAGCGCAGGCTCGGCAAGCACAATACCGAGCAGGCTTATGACAATGCCGAAAAGACTGACGATATAAGCCGAGTTGATAATGGATTTTTTCAGATTTCTGTCATCATTGGCACCGAAATACTGAGCGGTCATAATGCCCGTGCCTGTTGAAAGACCGTTGCAGAGCGAGTAGAACAGAAATGTAAGCGAACCTGTCGCACCGACGGAAGCCAGTGCCTCATAGCCGATATAGCGTCCGACTATAAGCGAGTCCACAAGGTTGTAAAGCTGCTGAAAAAGGTTGCCGAAAAGCAGCGGCAGAGAAAACTTCACTATGAGCGAGGTTTCATTGCCGACAGTCATATCCTTGGTTAAAGCCATAATTTATCTCTTTTCCTTTAAAATTTGCTTTCATAATTATACGCTTGTCTGGCACAAAATCAATGTACAATCTGTTACAAATCAATGTTCTTCGTTTCGCATAAAATCGGGGCGGTTCAATGTGCGTTTTGTGTGCGAAATGCTGTGGTATTCCTTATACTAATCTTTAATCGTTCTATAGACAAAGCCGACAGATGAAATAATTCCAATCAAGGAAATCGACTGCAGGCGGGCTTGCCGCCCGTCAAAGGAGATTGACGCAGAGTGGGATTATTTCAGCCAAGGATTTGTCTATAGGTTGATTAAAGATTAGTATTAATTTTTATTTTTTGGGGGGACTCACATTTGGCTTTGTTCGCAGCTGTTATCCGCCGTACGCAAAATGGCTTTGACCGTTCCTGAGGGCATTGGACAATAAAAAAGGCAAAACACCGTCAGCTGATGCGGAAAACCGCAGGAAAATCGGTTTTCATCGCAATGCAGGCAGAGTTTTGCTTTTGAACGGTGCGATAACCTTAGTAAAAGTCCGTGCAATTTAACGTATGGGACGTGTTTGGTGCAGCCTCAGGCGAAAGTTGGCTTCCCTAAAAATAAAATAAAAAGTATAAAACAAAAGCTGCCGCAGCAAACGCCGCAGCAGCTTATGATCAATATTTAAAGCAGATCATTCAGCAGCTTCTTCTGTGCCTTCTTCTTCAAGAAGTTCACGGATAGACATACTGATTCTTTTCTTGTCAATGTCGATCTCTGTGATCTTAGCCTTTACTTCATCACCGATAGAGAGAACGTCCTTAACGTTTGTAACTCTCTTGTTAGCGATCTGAGAGATGTGGATAAGACCGTCAATGCCCGGAATGATCTGAGCAAATGCACCGAATGGTGTGATGGAAACGACCTTAGCGTCTACAACATCGCCAACCTTGTATTCGTTAGCAAACTTGACCCAAGGATTGTCCTCGTCCTTCTTGTAGCCGAGGGAGATCCTGTTTGCGTCCTTATCGAGTTCCTTAACGTAAACTTCGATAACGTCGCCAACCTTAACAACCTCTGATGGGTGCTTGATCCTGTTCCAGCTGAGTTCGGAAATATGAACCATTCCGTCGATTCCGCCGAGGTCTACGAATGCACCGTAGTTAGTGATGGACTTAACTTCGCCCTTGAACTTGTCGCCGACCTGAACTGTTTCCCAGAACTTAGTCTTGGCAGCGTCCTTTTCAGCGTTGAGAACAGCCTTGATAGAGCCGACTGCCTTGAATTTCTGTTCGTTGATCTCAATGATCTTGAACTTAACTGTCTTCTTGAGGAGTGATTCAAGCTTTTCATCACGGCGTGCAGTAGCCTGTGAAGCAGGAATGAATACTCTTGTGCCTTCTGTGATAACGATAACGCCGCCCTTGACAACGTTAGTAACAGTACCCTCGAGAACAGTGCCTTCGTTGTAAGCCTTAACGAGCTTATCGAAGCCTACCATTGCGTCGACCTTCTTCTTGGAAAGCTGAACGATACCGTCTGCATCGTTGATCTTGATAACGATAAGGTCAACCTCATCGCCGACTTTAACAACATCGGAAGCCTTGAGTGTAGGATCATCTGTAAGTTCAGACAATGTGATATAGCCTGTGTGCTTTGTGCCTACATCAACGGTAGCTTCTGCATCATTAACAGCTGTTATGTATCCTTTCACCCTGTTACCGGTATATATTTTTTTGAAAGACGCATCGAGCGCCTCCGCAAAGTCAAAGTCCTCATCATTGTTCTTTAAAATTTCGCTCATCTGGTTTTGTACCTCCTTGATTATATAAGCCGGGGTCGATGCTCCGGCAGTAATACCGATGTTGATATTTTCACCGATATTGGAGAGCCTTTCAAGGATATTCTCCCTGTCGAGCTCGTCTGCATCTGTAATAAGGATGCAGTCAGCACAGTGCTTTTTGCAGATCTCAAAAAGTTTAACTGTATTGGAGCTGTGCTTACCTCCGATAACGATCATAAAGTCGGAGGATCCCGCCAGACTGACGGCGCTTTGCTGTCTGTCGGCAGTAGCACTGCAGATGGTATTGTAAACCTCTGCGTCGGGACATTCTGATTTCAGAATATAGCTGCACTTATCCCACATAGTTATATTATACGTTGTTTGCGCAACAATTGCAACCTTTTTTTTTAGATTTCTTGAATTTTTTTTCAGAAATTCGGAAAGTTCAACGTCATTTGAGCAAAAATATGGGATATTATTACAAAAACCGACAATTCCACGGACTTCAGGGTGGTCTTTGTCCCCCAGAATTATAATATCATAGCCCTCTGATGATTTTTCGGAAACGATATTATGTATCCTTGCAACGAACGGACAAGTACCGTCGCAGCAGGAAACACCACGGTCGGCATACCGTTCTATCTCGCTGTAAACATCTTTTCCTACACCGTGGGAGCGGATAACGACAGTGCAGTTTTCAAGCTCGCTTATCTCATCGATCGATTCGATAACACGGACGCCCTTTGCACGAAGATCCGCCACAACGTTTGGATTATGGATTATTTCGCCGTAGGTTGCAGCCTTTTCGCCCTTATTCAATACATTATACACAATTTTGACTGCTCTGTCAACACCGAAGCAGAAACCAGCCTTGTCGGCAATTTTAATCTGTGCCTGCATTGTTTTTGTCCTCCGTGGTTTCGTCGGGAGCGGGGAGAGCCGCCTGAGGAGCGGAAGCGGGGAGAGCGGCAGGGGTGCTTTCAACAAGCTCTGTTATTGCGCTCATAATACGGTGCTTAACAGCTTTCAGTTCTCTCGGCGAATTATCGGTAACGTGTATCTCCTCGGCTTTTATGACCTTGCCGAATTTAAGGGTAAGCTTGGAGCGGAAATGAAGCTTTTCGCCCTCGAAACAGATACCGCAGGGAACAACGTCCGCACCTGACATTGCGGCAATGAGAGCAACGCCCGTCTTGCCTTTTCCCACCTTGCCGTCCCTGGAGCGTGTCCCCTCGGGGAAAATAACAAGATTTTTGCCCGATCTGAGGATATTTGCGCTGTCCTCGATAACGGACATATCACCTGCGCCCCTCTTTACCGGGAATGCGCCCAGCTTGCGTATGAACCAGCCGAAAAGCTTGTTTTTGAAAAGCTCTTCCTTTGCCATATATGTAACGGGCAGCTTCATTGGCATAGTCAGAATAACAGGGTCAGCATAGCTGCGGTGATTTGATGCAAGTATAACAGGTCTGTCCTGAGGTATGTTTTCGATACCCTCTATGTTAAAATCGTAAACAAGCTTGTAAATGCCCTTTACGAGATTTCTTACAAATGCATTCATAACGGTACTCCTTTATCAGAATTTGTGCTTGCTTTCCATAACTCTTCCGAAAATACGGACACGCTGAACGTCCTCACCCTCGAAACGTCTTGGGGGATAGTAAGGATTTTCGCTTATAAGCTCTATCCAGTCCTTGCCGTAGCGCACCTTTTTCACAACACCGTCATCATCGTCGATTATAACAACAGCATATGTACCGCTGTCAACGGAGCTCTGGCAGCGGATAAGAACAAGGTCGCCGTCAAGGATAAGAGGTGACATACTGTCGCCCTGAACACGCAGATAAACATATCTGTCGCTGCTGTTGATAATATTTTTCGGAGCAAGCTCGTAACCCTCAATGTCCTCCTCTGCGTGACAGGAAAGACCTGCCGCAACACGTCCGATAACGGGTATTTGGACAGAATCCCTGAAAACATCGACAGGAGTGCAGTTTGATGGCAGTTCGGCCTCATCAAGAAGCAGATCGTTCACTTCAAGACGGAGTACGTTTGCAAGCTTGACTATGCGGTCTTTTCTCATACTGCGGATAAGACCTGTTTCCCATTTTTTAACTGTGCTTTTACCTACACCGACAGCATCGCCCACCTCCTGCAAAGTGAGTCCCAAAGCTTTACGCCGCTGATGGATAAGATCACCTGTGGAATTGATTTCGTTCATAAAGAGCGTCCCCTTTACATTAATATATTTTTAAAGACACATAGGTTTTGTGCCTTGAAATTGAGTTTTGCGGCATTTTTTTATTTTTTTATTTGGACGCGCCCAAGAAGGTGCGAACCTCAAAGACAGCATCCGCGCCGGCAGCACGGCACAAAGCTTGATGAACCAAACAAAAGTAACAACACACCCATATAAAAGTTTCGGTCAAGCCTTTTCAAAGGCTTGCAGGGTCGAGGGACAGCGTCCTCGTCGCTCCCGCAGGAGCGAAACACCCCAAGCGCATTCTAACAGAGAAAGCAAGACAAAAAGAAGAAAAGCAAAAGTAAAAAATCCCAAAAGCGCAATGCAGCCAAAAAAGTTGGTACAACAGATGTAACGTCAGTTACAATCTTAACTGACTCAATAATCTGCATTGCGCTAATTCTATCCAAATTAAGCAAAAGTAACCCTTTTCCAAATTTGCGAGCGAAGCAGAGCAAATTTGGAAAACAAAGCAAATCATAAGCGAGTTAAATTCCGCAACAAAGCAAACCTATAAGCAAGCAAATTTTGAAAACAAAGCAAAAGCACAATTTCAATCAAGCTGTGCAGTATATCATAAACAGCTGCGTTCAAGGCGGGAAAAGAAACCCTTCCCCTACAAAATCAACGGCATATTTGATCGTATCCGCCAAATAAAACAGCCAAATAAAATATACGAACATACCTTGCTGTATTTCGCTTTGCAAAGACCCAATGCCCTCAGTAAAAGCCAATGCTATGCAGGCTTTTTGAAAACGTCTGCCGCAGTTACAAGCAAAAGCAGGCAGCCTAAAAATAAAAAATCAGAAACCTTGCACAGTAACATTATATCACATCGGTTGCAAAAAAGCAACTGCATTTTAAAATTTAGTTTCATTAAAGCACCAAAGCTTGAATAGCATATCGTTTGACATATTATACCATTTACATATGGTATAATACATAATAATTATTACTGTAAAGGACTGTTCATATTATGATACTTAAAGAAAAGGACGTAAAAAATGCTGAGATCAATGCCGAGCCGCACAGGGAAAAGGAAATGCGGCAGACTAAACCGAAAGGAGCTGCCGCAGTCATAGCCGTGATAATCAGCACAGTAAGCGGAGCTGTGCTGTGCGGTGCTGCAGGAGGCGGCGCGGGACTTCCAGTGTGTGCGGCACTTGCGGCGGTGCTTTCTCCCGTTTACGGTGTGTGCGTTTTCGTTGGAAGTGCGGCAGCGTACCTCGCCTTCGGTGTGACGGATAAATTTGCGGCGGACATAATCGCAATGCCGCTGCTTGTCTGCGTGAGGTTCTTTGCCGAAATGATACTGAAAGGCAGACCCTCTTCAAGGGCTTCGGCTGCTATGGCAGGGATCGTTTATTTTCTCGGCGGAACAGCTGCGGCTTTTGCCTCAAAGCTTACATTTACACTTATGCTGGCTGTCTTTTTCCGTGGAATTATATGCGGTGCTGTGGCATACTTTGCGGCGGAATGTGCGGAGGACGTTATAAGCTGCGGACGTATCGGTGTGACAGGTGAAAAAGGCATTGGAACGGCAGTTTTATATGTCCTCGCCATAGCCGCTCTGAGCTGTGCAAGGGCAGGGAATTTCTGCGTCGGACGTGCTGCGGGCATTTTTGTTATACTTGCGGCAGGCTGCAGATTCGGCAGCGGCGGAAGTGCGGCGGCAGGTGCTCTTACCGCCCTCGGCATAATTCTCGGTGAGGCGGAAGGCACAGACCTTTCGGATATGGTGAGAAGCTCTGCGCTTATGACCTGTTCGGGTCTTGTTTCGGGGTGCTTTTCAAGGCGGGGAAGAACTGCGGCGGCTGTTTCATATGCCACTTCCATACTTGTGCTGATGCTTTTTATGGGCAGGCTTCAATGGGCAGCGGCTCTTATGACCGATACGGGCATTGCTGCGCTGCTTTACTGCTTTATCCCCGACAGGCTTTATCTCAAAGCTGTGAACGGTGTGTCAAGACCCTGCTCCGCCGCGGTAAGATACTGCGGTGACGGTGCTGCGTTTGCCGCTTATGCTCTCGGAGGGATCAGGGGCAACGTTTCAAAGGCTGCCGATATTCTCGGAAATAATGTTAAGGAGCGCAGTGCCAATGATATTACTGATGAGGTCTGCCGCAAGGTTTGCTGCAAGGTATGCACGGAATGCCGCAGCTGTGACTTTTGCTGCAAGGGCAGCGGCAGCCGCAGAAAATATGTATTCCCGACAGTTATACGTCTGCTCTCGGCTAAAGGCTTCATTACAGAAAAGGAGCTGCCGAAGGCTGTTGAGGGCTGTACAAAAAAGACTGAATTAGCCGACTGCTTCAATGATGAATACCGCCGCATCGGTATGGAACAGCGGCTCTCCGAAACTGTTGAGGGTATGTGGGACAATCTCTGCGAGCAGCTTTCCGCCGAGGAGGATATGCTCAGAGAAATGGGCGGACGCTGCGGCGGAGGACGTACATATGATGACAGCCTTTCCGAACGTGTTGTATGCCTTATTGAAAAATACGGCGGAAAAGACCCGTCGGCTGCGGTATATTTTGACTCCTGTGCGCATATTTATGTGTCATGCTTTTTCCACCGTCAGCTTGATATATCGGTGGAAAGGTTCACGGAAAAGCTCAGTGCTGTGACGGACCGTGACCTTGAAGCTCCCGAAACTGTCTGCGAGAACGGTACGATATGCCTGCGCTGGCACGAAATACCCGTATTTGCCATCGAAGAGGGGAAAGCTGTGCTCTGCGGCAGAGAGGATATAAGCGGCGACAGCTCATGCAGATTTTACGACGGATTCGGAAATGTATACTATATAATATCTGACGGAATGGGCAGCGGAAAAAGAGCCGCTCTTGAAAGCAGTATGACCGTTTCAATGCTCATAAGACTGATAAAAGCGGGGGTAGGTCTTGAATCGGCTGTGAAAAAAGTAAATCTTATGCTTCTTGCCAAATCGGGGGACGAGGTCTTTGCTACTGCGGACATACTCTGTATAAATCTTTTCAGCGGACGTGCCGACACGCTCAAACTCGGTGCTGCTCAGACGCTTTTTAAAACAGGCGGAGTTGTCAAGGCTGTTGAGAGCCGTTCTCTGCCGCTGGGGATAATCGTTCCTGCTCAGTTTGAACACAGAACGCTCCACCTTTCCGACGGTGACTGCGCCGTTATGTTCAGCGACGGCATAAGGGAGGAAAGCTTCCCCAAGGTAAGAGAGCTTATGCTCAGCGACGGCTATTCCCCTCAGAGATGCGCCGACGCTGTTGCTGAATACGGAAAGGACATTGACCCCTCCCACGCTGACGATAAGACAGTTTATGTTGTTAAACTTCACAAAATATGATGAAACTGACTTTTTTCATAGGGTATTTTAGCCAAAAATTATGGAAGATATTAATAATTTATCGCCGCTTTCCGGTTGGCTGCCCTTTTTAAAATGGGTGAATTGCAATTATTTTGTTGACTTTGCATAAATTTGATATGCCTTTTACGTTTGATATATAAAACTATAACAAAAACACTTGAAATGTGATACATAATCTGTTAAAATATAAATATAAAAAAATAAGGAGCACATTGTATGTCTGACACAAGAAGTAATTTTTCCGACGGATACGATTTTCCGCTGCATATATTCCACGAAGGCAGAAATTATGACGCTTTTGAATTTTTCGGTGCTCATAAGGGCGTTTGTGACGGCAGGGAAGGCGTATTTTTCAGAGTCTGGGCGCCTAACGCAAGGTCAGTTTCCCTCGTAGGCGACTTCAATAACTGGGACAGAAATATGAACCCTATGACACGCCTTTCGGACAATACGGTATGGGAGATATTCCTTGAAAATGTAGAACGCTATTTTACATATAAATATAGTATCGAAACCGCTCATTGCAGCGTTGTTTTAAAGGCTGACCCTTACGGTACTCATATGGAAACACGTCCTGCGACAGCTTCAAAATATTTTGACATTGACGGCTTCGTATGGACCGATGAAAAATGGTATAAGAAAAAATCGGAAACAAATGTATATAAAAGCCCGATGAATATTTATGAGGTGCATCTCGGTTCATGGCGCACATATGAAAACGGCGATCCTTTTGACTATGTTAAATTTGCCGAGGAAATAGTCCCATATCTGAAGGATATGAACTACACCCATATTGAGCTTATGCCGCTTGCCGAATATCCTTACGACGGTTCATGGGGCTATCAGATAATCGGCTATTACGCACCGACATCACGATATGGTACACCGTTTGATTTTATGAAAATGATAGACATTTTCCATGAAAACAATATCGGTGTTATACTTGACTGGGTGCCTGCACACTTCCCGAAGGACGCTGCGGGCTTATTTGAATTTGACGGCGACTGCTGCTATGAATACAGCGATCCTCTCAAAAAAGAACACGCTGCATGGGGTACGAGAATTTTCGACTTTGGCAAAAATGAGGTGCGTTCATTCCTTATTTCCAATGCGATATACTGGATAGAAAAATTCCACGTTGACGGTCTGAGAGTTGACGCAGTAGCTTCAATGCTTTACCTTAACTATGACAGACGTGACGGTGAATGGCGTCCGAACAAGGACGGCGGCATTGAGAACTATGAGGCTGTTGATTTCCTCAGAGCACTCAACACGGCTGTATTCGGACGGAATCCCGATGTTCTTATGGTCGCAGAAGAATCAACGGCATGGCCGCTTGTAACAAAGCCTGCCGATGTCGGCGGTCTTGGATTCAACTTCAAGTGGAATATGGGCTGGATGAATGATATTCTTGACTATATGAAGCTTGACCCTATTTTCAGAGCAAATAATCACAACAAGCTTACCTTCTCGTTCTTTTACAGCTTCAGCGAAAACTATATCCTGCCTATCTCACACGACGAGGTAGTTCACGGAAAGGCTTCGCTCTGGACAAAGATGAGCGGTACTTACATAACAGACAAATTCTCCACTCTCCGCACATTTATGGCTTATATGACGGCTCACCCCGGCAAAAAGCTCAGCTTTATGGGAAATGAGTTCGCTCAGAAAAATGAGTGGTACTATAAGAGAGGTCTTGACTGGGAGCTTCTTGAACTGCCCGAACACAAGCAGACTCAGGACTTTAACCGTGACCTCAATAAATTCTACCTTGACAATTCACCGCTCTGGCAGCACGATGATTCATGGGACGGCTTCTCATGGATATGCCATGACGACTATATGCAGAGCGTTATCGCCTTCAGACGTATAGACGACAGCGGAAATGAAATAGTTGTCGTATGCAACTTTGTGCCTGTAAAGCGTGAAAACTACCGCATAGGCGTTCCTTATGCAGGTCAGTGGCAGCAGGTATTCTCCACCGATGATGTGAAATACGGCGGAACAGGTCTTGCTGACAATAAAAAGCGCAAAACTGAGGATTATTCGATGCATGGCTATGAACAGTCCATAACAATTGATATTCCTGCGCTTTCAGCTGTATTTTTCAAATATATCCCGCCTAAGAAGAGAAAGGCGAAAACCGAAAATGTTATTGCCGATGCCGATAAAAAGGTATCGAAGAATAAAACTGTTTCAAAGAAATTAAAGGAGGAAAAAGCTGACGTAACCCCAAAGGCAAGATCAGGTCCAAAGGCGGAAAAAGCTGCTCCGAAAACGCCGGAAAAGACGGCGGGAAAGGCAAATACCGCAAAAAAGACAGTTAAGACTACCAATAAAAATACAAAGTAAATCCAACTGGGAGGAAAAAAGAATGTATACAAAAAAAGAATGCGTTGCTATGCTGCTTGCAGGCGGTCAGGGCAGCCGTTTATACGCACTTACTCACGATATGGCAAAGCCTGCCGTTCCTTACGGCGGAAAATACAGGATCATTGACTTTCCGCTTTCAAACTGCGTAAATTCGGGTATTGATACAGTCGGCGTACTTACACAGTATCAGCCGCTGGTGCTTCACGATTATATCGGCAACGGTCAGCCTTGGGATCTTGATAAGATGAACGGCGGCGTACACTGCCTGCCTCCTTATCAGACAGCTCTCGGCGCAGAATGGTATAAGGGCACAGCAAATGCTATCTATCAGAATATTCCGTTCGTTGACAGATATGACCCCGAATATGTTATAATCCTTTCGGGCGACCATATCTACAAGATGGACTACAATAAGATGCTTGAATTCCATAAGGAAAAAAATGCAGACTGTACGATCGCTGTTCTTGATGTTTCACTTGAGGAAGCTTCACGTTTCGGCATTATGACAGCTGATGAAAATGGCTATATCACAGAATTCGAGGAAAAGCCAAAGCAGCCTAAGTCAACTCTTGCATCAATGGGTATCTACATCTTCACATGGAACAAGCTCAAGCAGTACCTTATTGATAATGAAAACGACGAAACCGCTTCAAAGGATTTCGGTAAAAATATTATCCCTGATATGCTCGCAAACAAGGAAGTTATGGTTGCATATCCGTTTGAAGGCTACTGGAAGGATGTCGGAACACTTGATTCCCTCTGGGAAGCAAATATGGATCTTCTCAATCCTAACATTCCGATCGATCTTTACGATCCTGAATGGAAGATGTATTCACGCAATCCGATAATGCCTCCTCAGTACATAGGCTCTGAAGCGGTAGTTGAAAACTCAATGATAACAGACGGCTGCGTTGTAAACGGCACAGTTGATTTCTCCATTATCTTTGAGGGTGTTACTATCGAAGCAGGCGCAACAGTTACTGATTCCATCATTATGCCGGGCTCTGTTATAAAGTCGGGAGCTATCGTTGAATATGCTATTGTGGGCGAAAACTGCACAGTAGGCTCAGGTGTCCATATCGGTGCAAGACCCGAAACATTTGAAAACAGAGATGACTGGGGCATTGCAGTCGTAGGACACAACATCACTATCTCCGAAAATGCAAAGGTTCTTCCGAAGCAGATCATTTCGGAAAATATGTAAAATCGAGGAGGAGCTTTTACAATGAGCAGTAATAAAAAAGTATTGGGACTTATTTTCTCAAATATGCATGACGCTACTATCACAGACCTTACCAAAGAAAGAACAATGGGAAGCGTTCTTTTCGGCGGACGTTACAGACTTATAGATTTTCCGCTTTCCGGCATGGTAAACAGCGGTATCGATGAGGTCGGTGTTATCACTAAATCAAACTATCAGTCACTTCTCGATCACCTTGGTTCAGGACGTGAATGGGATCTTGCAAGCAAGAACGGCGGACTTCACCTTCTTCCTCCTTTCAGCCACGTTACAAGCGGTATATACAGAGGCAGACTTGAAGCTCTCTACGGTGTATGGGATTTCATCAAGATCTCCGACGCTGACTATGTAGTTCTTTCCGACTGCGATGTTGTTGCAAATATGGACTACTCAAAGATCGTTGACGCTCATATCGCATCAGGCGCAGATATTACAACTGTTTACGCTAAGGACGTTCTTTCTATGGAACAGGCTCAGAGAGCAACGGTTTTCGGTATCAATGACGACGGCAGAGTAGTGGACGTTCTTCTCAGCCCTAACATCAGCGGCGCTTGCAACGTTTCGCTCAACACATTCGTTATCTCTAAGGAATTCCTCAAGAATATCGTATTTGAGGCGGCTTCAAGAGGTCTTATCAGCTTTGAAAAGGACATTCTTCAGGCAAGAACTCATAACTATAAGATAATGGCTTACCGCTTTGACGGTTACTTCAGCAGAATCTGCTCAATGGATACATTCTATAAGGCAAATATGAATCTGCTTAACTCCGAAAACAGAGCTAAGCTTTTCATTGCCAACAGACCGGTTTACACAAAGGTCAAGGATAATCCTCCTGCAAAATTTGCTATCGGTGCAAAGGTCAAGAATTCACTTATCGGTGACGGCTGCATTATCGAGGGTACAGTTGAGAACTCTGTTCTCTTCAGAGGCGTCAAAGTCGGCAAGGGTGCTGTTGTCAAGGATTCTATCCTTATGCAGGATACCTGCATCGGCAATAAGTGCGAAGTAAGCTGCATCATCTCCGACAAGAATGTAAAGGTAAGCGATATGCGCATGCTCACAGGCTCACAGAACTATCCTCTTTACATCGGCAAGAACGCAGTTATCTGATAGAATTTCATCTTTTGAAAGGATTGATCTATAAATGAAAATTTTATATGCTGCTTCCGAGGCACTGCCTTATGCTGCATCAGGCGGACTGGCAGATGTTGCAGGTTCACTTCCTCCCGCACTTTGCAGAGCGGGACATGATGCAAGAGTTGTCCTTCCGCTTTATAAAAGCGTAAAGCCTGAGCTGCGCAGCGCACTTCAGTTCATCACAAACTTTACAGTTGATGTAGGCTGGAGAAAACAGTACTGCGGTGTGTTCAAGGGTGAAGTAAACGGCGTTACATATTATCTCCTCGATAATGAGTATTACTACGGCAGAGATGGTCTTTACGGCTTTTATGATGACTGTGAGCGTTTTGTATTCCTCTCAAGAGCAATAATGGAAATGCTCAAATATATCGACTGGATGCCTGATGTTATCAACTGCAACGACTGGCAGACAGCACTTGTTCCGATCTACTACAATATTTTTTATAAGTACCAGTACGGCTATGAGAACATCAAGACCGTATTCACTATCCATAACATTCAGTACCAGGGCAAATACGGTATGGAGGTTATCAACGAGGTGCTCGGTATCCCGATGTATCATACAAAGCTTATCGAGTATGATGGCTGCGTAAACCTTATGAAGGGCGCATTTGAAACAGCCGATAAGATAACCACAGTATCACCAAGCTATGCATGGGAAATTCTCGACCCGTGGTATTCACACGGACTTGACAGAGCATTGGCAAATAAGCAGTATAAGCTCTGCGGCTTCCTTAACGGTATTGATACAAACCTCTATGATCCTGAAACGGATCCGCTTATTGCAAAGAACTTCTCAGTCAAGAATATGAAGGGCAAGGCAGATTGTAAGAAGGCACTTCTTGAAGAGCTTCACCTCCAGGAAGGCGACGAACCGATCATCGGTATCGTAACACGTTTCGTATCACATAAGGGTATCGACCTTATCAAATATGTGTTTGAGGATATGCTCAATCTCGGATATAAGTTCGCTATCGTAGGTTCAGGCGAAAAGATCTATGAGGACTTCTTCAAGGAAATGGCATGGCGTCACCCTGACAGAGTAAGCACAACAATAGGCTTTATCCCTGCACTTGCAAGAAGGATCTATTCGGGCGTAGATATGTTCCTTATGCCGTCCCAGAGTGAACCGTGCGGACTTGCACAGATGATCTCGCTCCGCTACGGTACAATTCCGATAGTTCGTGAAACAGGCGGACTTCGTGACAGTATTCACGACGCAGGCGGAGATAACGGCAACGGCTTCACATTCAAGACCTATAACGCACACGATATGCTTGATGCAACTCGCCGTGCTAAAGAGGCATATGACGACAAGAAGCGTTGGAAGTCAATAATGACAACAGCAATGAAAACAGACTGCAGCTGGGATACATCAGCTGAGCTGTATCTCGGACTTTACAGAGAGCTTGTCGGCGATAAATAAGCAATAGAAAAATCGGGTAGATCTGGTTCTGCCCGATTTTTTTTATTTTTTTTAGGCGCGCCCAAGAATGTGCGAACCCAAAGAGAGCAGCCGCGGCGCAAACTTTGCACAAAACTCAATGAGCCAAACAAAAGTAACAGCGCACCCATATAAAAGTTTCGGTCAAGCCTTTTCAAAGGCTTGTGGGAATCCA
>ENA-ORCP01000570-ORCP01000570.1-human-gut-metagenome-genome-assembly--contig:-NODE-570-length-33003-cov-5.001822_pt1 | contig 33003 bp, 25 predicted proteins | sample MGYA00242990_ERZ507991 | MGnify/ENA primary metagenome ERZ507991 (study PRJEB26167, sample SAMN06115496) | human gut metagenome | host: Homo sapiens | place: China:Henan | collected 2015-05-07 | study... | reverse complement strand
CTTCGGATTCATGGTACGCGAAGTATAGAGATAACCATCCGGTTCCTGTGCCGCAGCAGACCATCCGGTTACAGGAACGGATTGAGGCGCATTTGCCGGAGCAGCTTGCAATCACCGGAGACAAAGGAATCCGTTTTTCGGATGTTGCAGAGGGAAAAGCAGATTTGGATACATTTATCGCGCAATTGACCAAAGAGGAACTTGCCACGATCGTGCGCGGGGAAGGAATGAGCAGCCCGAAAGTAACACCGGGTACGGCATCCACATTTGGAGGTGTCAGCGACCGCCTGTATGAATATGGAATCCCGGCTGCCTGCTGTGCAGACGGACCTTCCGGTATCCGTATGGAGAGCGGATTGAAGGCAACACAGCTTCCAATCGGAACACTGCTTGCATGTTCGTTTAACATTCCAATGATGGAAGAACTTTATGTGATGGAAGGAAAAGAGCTGGTTGCAAACGAAGTAGACACTCTGCTCGGACCTGGAATTAATATCCACCGCTATCCGTTGAACGGACGCAATTTTGAGTATTTCAGTGAAGATCCTTATGTGACCGGATGTTTTGCGGCAGCAGTGACAAGGGGAATCAAAAAAGGCGGCTCTTTTGCAACGGTGAAGCATTTTGCGGCGAACAACCAGGAGACGGCAAGACATACAGTAGATTCTGTTGTGTCAGAGCGTGCACTGCGTGAGATTTATCTGAAAGGATTTGAGATTGCAGTCAAAGAAGGGGAAGCCTCCTCTATTATGACATCTTATAATCCGATCAATGGACACTGGACATCATCCAATTATGATTTAAATACCACGATCTTAAGAGGAGAGTGGGGGTATGAAGGCATTGTCATGACCGACTGGTGGGCAAGTGTCAATGATGTTGTAAAAGGTGGCAAGCAGGATCATCATGCACTTTCTTCAATGGTGCGCTCCCAGAACGACCTTTACATGGTCGTCAACAATAACGGCGCGGAGATCAATGCCATGGGCGATGATATTTTGGAGGCACTGGACAATGGAAAGCTGACCATTGGGGAGTTGCAGCGCTCTGCAAAAAATATCTGTCGGTTTATTTTAAATGCTCCGGTTATGAAACGTCCGTTAAGACCGTTGGAGGAAGTGAAGGCATATGAGCCGTTGCAGGGGGCTGGATCAGAAGGGGCAACTGGGGAAAGCGATATAAGCATTGTTCCGGAAGATAAAGTGTCACAGAAGATTTATGTAAACCAGTCTGGTGTATACAATGTTGTTGTAAAATTTATTTCTCCGCAGTCAAATCTGGCACAGGCAGCCGCAAACCTCTATCTCAACGATGAATTATTCTTCACATTGCAGACGAGCGGCACGGAAGGCAGACCGAACACGCAGAAGATTTGCCGTGTGGAATTAAAACAGGGATACTACGAGATCAAAACAGAGGTTGTGAAACCGAAGCTTGAGATGGAGTGGGTGGAGATTCGGAAATAATCAGAGGGTACCGTTCACCAAGCAGTAAATGTGAACATTCTGTTTCTACATATGTTTCGCCGTCTTTTTTGTGAACCATATAGGAGGCGAGAAGTGCCATGCCCCATGCGCCGCCTTCCCCGGCAGTTTCCATGACGGAAACCGGTGTGTTTAAAGCGGCGGCTCGGATGTTCATGCTCCCGGGGCGGACATATAAACTGTCGTTACAAAAATTGAACTGCTACGCTTCCACAAGCTGCAGATCGTACAATTTCCGGTACAGTCCGTTCTGGGCGAGAAGTTCCTGATGGGTGCCGGCTTCCTTGATCTGTCCCTGATGCATGACAATGATCTTGTCGGCATGCTGGATCGTGGAAAGTCTGTGTGCAACCATGATCGTAGTTCTGCCCTCCATGAGTTTTGCCAGAGCACTTGTGATAAGAGCCTCGGTCTCCGTGTCGATATTGGCAGTTGCCTCGTCTAAGACAAGGATGGTCGGATCGTAAGCTAGGGTTCTCGCAAAGGAGAGTAACTGCCTCTGTCCGGCGGATAAGGTGCTTCCGCGCTCTGTGACAGGGGCATCATAGCCGCCCGGCATTTTTTCGATAAAGGAATCCGCGTGCACGATCTCTGCGGCGCGCTTTACATCCTCAATGGAAATATTCTCATTGTCCAGTGAAATATTGCTCTCAATATCCCCGGTAAAAATAAATACATCCTGCTGTACCTGCCCGATCGCGGCGCGCAGCACATCAGTGTCGATGTCTTTGATGTTGACGCCGTCGATCAAAATCTCACCTTTCTGGATGTCAAAGTATCGTCCAATCAGATTTAAGATGGAAGATTTTCCAGCTCCGGTAGCACCGACAAATGCAACTTTTTCGCCCGGTTCGATGACGAAACTGATGTCTTTTAAAATATAATCGTCCTTCTCGTAGGCGAACCATACATGACGGAATTCGATGCGTCCTTTGATGTTGACTTCAACTGGGTGCGTTGGTTTTACAATGTCCGGTTTCTCGTCTAAAATGGAGAAAATTTTTCCGGCAGAGGCGAGAGAGGACTGCAATGTACCAAACTGTTCCGCAAGTTCCTGGATCGGATCAAAAAACGAGGAAATATAGGTGATAAAAATAAACAGCGTTCCGAGCGAGAGCGTCTGGTTTAACACCCCGGCACTTCCGGTTCCAATCACAAGCATCATGGCAAGCACGGACACCAGATAAATGGATGGACGAAAAATCGCAAATGTCATAACCTCACGCCAGTTTGCCTTGTATAAATCTTCGGATTTCTTTTCAAACTGTGCATATTTTTCCTCTTCCCTTGCAAAAATCTGGATGAGCTTCATGCCGGAGAGGTGCTCCGATAAAAATGTGTTTAAGTCGGTAATGCGGTTTCGTGTAAGCTCGTATGCCTTCCTTGACATAAAGCGGAAAAAGAAGGTCAGCATTGTGACAAGCGGCAGCAGTGCAAAGGATACGAGAGCCATTTTTACATTAATGGAGAGCATGACAACGGCATATCCGATAATTTTTACAATGTTTTTAAAGAGTTTTACCAAAATGGTGGAGAAAAGCTCATTGACTGCTTCGGTGTCGTTGGAGACACGGGTGACAAGTTTTCCCACAGGCGTATTGTTGAAAAAGTTTAACGATAAGCTGTGAATGTGGGTAAATACCTCCTCGCGCATCTGGTAAATGATCTCCTGTCCCATTTTCTGCAGGATCCAGGTGTCTAATGCGTTTAAGACAAATCCGGTGAGCAGAAGGAGCAGGTAGAGAGCAGCTGCTTTTAAAATGCCGGTAAAATCATAATGCCGCAGATTTTTTAAGTCGTCCCTTGTAAGAAGTACTGCATTTTGGTTTACATAAGATGAAAGCGTGGCGGAATCTGCATTTTTTAATGCATCACATTCTTCGGATGAAAGATTTTTTGCCATATAATAGTCATTATTATATAGAAGAATCTGATCGTAAGTCTGTCCGTCTGCCGTCTCAAAATCTCTCGTCAGATAAGTGTCATGGTAAGGAACAGCACCCGGCGCATCCGCAGTGGTTTCGATGTACGGTGCGTAATAGCCGTTGATATAATCATCGATCGCATCACCGATGACGATCGGGCGGTAAAGTTCTACCACGATGATAAAGAGGACGAGGACTGTCGCAGCAGTCATAACCCATTTGTGCGGTTTTAAATAGGCCAGTAAACGTTTCATAGTTATGCGTCCTCCTTTCCTGTTTTGGCAGCTGGATGATCCTGTCTGATGAGCGCTTTTCCGGCTTCACCGTGGATGGCTTCTAACTGCTGTTTTTCAAACATATCGTAATAAATCCCGTGTTTTGCCATAAGGGAATCGTGATTTCCAATCTCGGCGGCAGTGCCGTCCTCTAACACCATAATGATATCTGCATTCTGGATCGTCGAGATGCGGTGCGCAATGAGAATGGTCGTCTTTCCTTCCCGGTTTTTCTTTAAATTCGTTAAAATGTGTTCCTCGGTGTCGGTATCGACAGCGGAGAGGGCGTCGTCTAAAATCAGGATTGGTGCATTTTTCATCAGTGCCCTGGCAATGGAGCTCCGCTGTTTCTGACCGCCGGATAAGGTAACGCCGCGCTCACCTACAATTGTCTCATAACCGTCCGGGAACTGGACAATATTTTCATGGATGCAGGCAGCGCGTGTTGCGGACTGGATAGCTTCCATATCCTCATTTTCAGCGCCAAATGCGATATTGGATTTCAATGTGTCCGAGAACAGGAAGTTATCCTGCGGAACGTATCCGATATTTTCACGCAGTGTTTTTAAAGGAATGGTGTTAATGTCCTTTCCATCAATGAAAAGCATGCCCGGTTTCGTGTTGTAAAGGTGCAGCAGGAGATTTACCAGTGTGGATTTTCCATTTCCGGTGCGCCCGATGATCGCAAGCGTTGTTCCTGCCGGCACATGCAGGGTGATGTCGTTTAAAGTCGGTTCGCTGTGGCCGCGGTGGATGAAGGTAAGGTGATGAAAATCAATTTCGCCCCTAATGTCGTCCACATCCTTTGTCTTGTCGGTGTCTGCAATGGCAGGCTGTTCTTTGAAAATCTCCTGGATCCTTCGGATGGAGGCAGCACCCTGCGAAAACATATTGACGGAATCCCCGCAGGCTAACATCGGCCAGACAAGCATGTTAATATACTGGTTAAAAGCGACAAAGCGTCCAAGCGTGATGTCCCCGACCAGCGCAAGGTAGCCGCCGTAAATGAGCGTAAGCAGTGAGGAAAGCCCGATGATGACATCTAAAAGTGGAATGACGATCGACTGGATCTTTGCAATGCTTAAGTTCTTTTCCATGGTGTTTTCGTTTTCTTTTAAAAAGTGGTAACGCTGTGCTTTCTCACGGACAAACGCCTTGATGACACGGATACCGGAAAAGCTTTCCTGCACGTAGTCGGTGAGATCGGAAACAGCCTCCTGCCTTGCAGTAAAGCGCGGACGGATGATTTTTCCATAATAAATCTCTCCAAATAAAATGAAAAGCATTGGGATGACTGCGATCAGTGTGAGCTTCACGCTGACATAATACATCATCTGGAAAATGACCATAAGGGTCATGACGGAGGCATCAAACACACAGATGACGGCAGGCCCGATCGCCATGCGGATCGCGTTCAGGTCACTGGTAAAACGTGTCATCAGGTCGCCGGTCTTGTGTTCGTTGTAATATTCCACATCCATTTTTTCGAGGTGGGCAAACATATCATTGCGCAGTTCCTTCTCAATAGAGCGGGAAGCACCAAAGAGGAAGTAACGCCAGAAAAAACGTCCGACTGCGAGTGAAAGCCCGAGCAGAAACAGATAGAGCAGGTTTAATTTCACACCGTTCCAGTCGAGGCTGTGCGCGGTGAGCCCGTCGGTGATGACACCGGTAAGTTTCGGAATAAAAATATTGGCAAAGTCTACCACAAAAATCCGTTCAAGACCTGCTGATCTGGAGGCCGTGGTTGCTGACGGTCATTTCCGTGAATCGGGCAGTGCTGCGGTCATTGAGTGTGCGGCGTATACGCGCCGCGGCTTCAGGGTCTTTTGCCACAATGTAGAGATAGCCTCCGCCTCCTGCACCGGGCAATTTATAGCCTAATGCGAGGTCGGATATGCGGCGAGTTATGTCGAGCACTGCGGGGGGGCACGTGCCTGCATCAAGAATGCAATTCTGTTCCCAGGATTTGGCCACCAGTTTTCCGAATCTGTTGAATTCGCGCAGCTGGATGGCATCGGCCATGTCGCGAGCATGCATTTTCATGTCGCGCAGCAATCGTTCGGCCGGCCCATAGTTTAGGAACATGCGTTTTACAATTTCGGCAAGAATTCCTTTGGCTGTACGAGTCAGACCGGTGTAATACAGCAAATGGCACGGCGCGTACTGGGGATCGGTAAAAATGCCGTCAGGGAGCCAGGCGGCAGTGGGAACCTGCAGAAATCCTTCATTCGTCTGAAGAAGTTTGACCCCTTGCAGAACGCCGCCATATTGGTCTTGCCATCCTCCGCCGCTGGTGAGCAGCTGTTCGAGTGCGAGAGTGGCTCGGCAAATCTCATCTGTTGTCCAGGCGAGTCCGCAGAAATCGCTCAGCGAGCCAATCACGGTGGCAGCGAGGATGGAACTGGTGCCCATGCCAGAACCGGCCGGGAGAGCCGAAAGCAACGTGATTTCAATGCCGGAGCCAAACGCTGTTAGTTGCTGTTTAAGAGACTCATATCGCTCCGAGGAGAATCCGGGCGCGAAGCCAGCGATTGCAAGGGCGGCTTTCGGTAATGAAAATGGTGAGCCAACGCGGTTGAAATCAATCAGCTGCTGATAGGAAGTGATGGTTTCTGACGCTCCGAGGTCAATGGACCGCAGGATTATGTGGGGCTCTCTGGCAGGTTTGATGAATACCTGCAGCGGGGGCTGCCCGTTAAGTTCAACGGCCATATTCACTACTGAACCTCCGTGGAAAAGAGAATAGGGGGGAGTGTCGGTCCACCCTCCGGCGAGGTCGATGCGCACCGGACTGCGCCCCCAAACAATCTGATCGGAATAGACGTTGAGGCTCGGGACCGCACGAGTTACATCGAGCGTTGAGAGGATTGATTCGCGCATGAGCCCAAAGGCTTTCTCCTCATCGTGCTCGTAATGCCGTGAGGCGAGCTTCTCGATTCGGCTGCGCAACATGAAATTTCTCATTCGGCGTCCAGCCGGTTCATCCTCGCCGAGCACTGCAGGCGCATTGAGCTTGAGCTGATGGAACTTTCCGGCGGTGTCGGCAAGGTCAAGCTGATAGAAGATGCTTACCGGATTGACAGCCAGCACAGGCAGATTTTTGCGGAGGAACCCCTTGCGCTGCCGCAGAAGCCGCTCAAGGTTGGCACGTTCCATGATATCGTTGGCGCTGATGCGCTCTGCTTCAATCCATAGTCTGCGTCCCTCGCAGCCCTCGGGGTCGGAGAGCATCCAGCGTGCGAGAGTGCCAAGGTCGTTAAGACTTGAGCTTATTGGGAAGAGTGGCGCGAACTGAATGTCGGCATCCTTGGGAAGATATTCCAAAATATTGTGTTCTCGCGCCCACTGACGGAGCGGGCGGCCAAGGAACATGGTCGATTCATCGGCTGTTGAGCCTTGCATGCGGTCGTCGAAGCCGTAGGGGCGCAGAACCCATGAAGAAGCGTTGTCCACCGGAACCATGTCGAGGCACTGACCTGAGTCAAGTCGGAGAGCCCAGTCGTTTTCAGGCACGCCGGTTACCACATTGTTCTCTGTGAGCTTCCATTTGGAACCGATGAAAGAATTCTCAATCCACACATTGGAATTGTGTTCTCCCAGTCTCACGTTCATGGTACAGTTCTGCACGAAGAGCGACGGTGCAGGCTTGACCCGCAGATGCATGATGCGTCGTTGGTCGGCCACAAGGTTCTGGAGTTCAAGTGTTGAGGAAAGAAGCTGCCGCGTGGTGCCGAAATGGTAGAACCGTCCGTCGGGAAGCGGGACAACAGCTACCGACAGTGATGCGACATCATCATCAGGGAGCGAGGGATTGGCGCCCAAAGCGCATCCGAAAGAGGTGTAAAGGTCATAGAAACAGAACTTGCCGTCATCTTTTCGGGATTTCTTCTTGAGGATTTCAACAGCTCTGTCGCTCAGCAGCCACAATCCTATATCCATCAGATAGAAGTGGGAGCGGGTAAGTTCGGTAAGCTTTTGGCGCGTAGGCTTTTGAAGCATGAAATCAAGCGACATGCTGCTTTCAGTGTCGCGCCGCTGAAAAAACACTCCATGATTCACAGCGTGCTCCGCAGCGGTCCATATTCCGTAGCACACCACATCGGCATCAGGCACTTCGGGCAGGCGTCCTGAATTTGTGATCAATACATCCCCGCTCACTATCATGGTGTTGAGTGAGGATGATGTTTGTGCCAGAATGTCTTCAAGCAGCGGCATCTGCATGGAAAGCAGGTCCTGGTCAATGCGTTCGCCTACGGCCCAGCGGAGCACAGGAATGGGCGTGAGCGCTTTCCCCGTAACTGCATAGGCAGGCAGGCGCCGACTTTGTCCACCGGCATGAACAACGATTCTTTTCTGTGCCGGATGAGGCGTGGCTTTCAGGTAACGGTCAATTATCCAGGCTGTGCCACCGCCTGAGCCAAGACGGCAGTCGGCAGGATCGGAATCATAGAAAATCTCCGCTTCGCCATTGATGCTTGATGAGCCATTATAGAATTGCGATGTGCGAGAGGGGAGTGACAGAAGAATGCTTTTTTCCATTACGCGCTGTTTTTGGGCAAAATTAGTGAAAAAAAGTTCAACAACTGTGTCAACGGCTGTAAAAATATGCTAAAAGCTTTGTTAGCAATCCAACCAAAATCCGAGGCATTTGTTAGCACTAAGGATTGCAGAAATAACAATCCATGAATGGAATTAAATAATCCTTTATTGAAAAAAGATATGGAAAGACACCTCAGATTGGCCGATGTAGAGGCCACGGTAAAAGCAGTTTACGAAAAAGTTAAAGATATTGATACTGATGGAGGAGCTGATCCTCGGCTCAAAGATGCGGATGCATCGAAGTTCGGTATAGTTGTGATGCTTACAGACGGTAGAACTGTCAAAGTGGGTGACACTGACGTTAAGTCACCAATGGGAGCGCTGGCCAACATTCCGCTCTATGCAGTTCATCGCCAGCAGAAGCTTGCTGAGGGCGGCACAGGCGAAAAGAAATGCTGCTGTTGTAAAAAATCGCAGGATGAAGGCGAAAAGCCGGCCAATCTTCCAATCAGTCCGAGAGGCATACGCCTTGTTAGCAAAATACAGCCCCGCGGTGACAAGGATGGCAAATACGGAGTTATCGAGGATATGGTTGTGGGTATGATGGGTTCAGCCCCCGAACTCAATGATGCTCTCTATGAATCAATGACTAAGACTAACTTGGCAGCAAATGTTGAAAACGAGATTGCCGCCGCCGAATACGTTTTGTACGATGACGCTCCTGCATCAATTGACATTTATACTAAGCTGAGCGCGCTGCAGGCAACTCCGGAACAGCTTGCCGTTATGGGAGCCACAGTTGCAGCCGATGGCAGAAACCCTCTTAGCGGTGAATACGCATTTGATGGTGAGATCGCTCCGAGGGTTGTGGCATACATGGCTGCGAGAGGTCCTCACCACATGTCAAAGAAATGGCTCATCAAGACCGGTCTTCCTGCAAAAAGCAGTTTTGGCGGTGCAATAGTGGGCGTTTATCCCGGTGTTATGTCAATAGTGGCATATTCGCCAGAGCTTAATGACAGAGGCGTTTCGGCGAAGGCAGCAAAGGCAATCCACCATATAATGAAGAGTCTTGACATCAATGTGTTTGATAGCTCAAAGCTCGTGATTGACTGATAGAAACATGTAATTAGAAGGGGTTATATTGCCGGGCGCGATGTCTTTAACAGACATTTCGCCCGGTCCTTTTTTATAGGGTGGGAGCACTCGCTTGTTCATCCCTGCGGAATGTGGTGTCGCACGGCCATAGAGGCCAATATGGTCACTGCACAGCAGGCAGCAGTCCAAAGAAAAAAGGGACCATAGCCGAGTTGGTCCTCGATCCACCCCGCGGCCATTCCAGGCAGCATTGAACCAAGGGTCATGAACCCGGTGCAGATGGCGTAGTGTGACGTTTTGAAAGTTCCGGCAGAGAACCGGATTAGGTAGAGAATGTAGGCTGTACCGCCGAAGCCGTAGCCAAACTGCTCGAGAAACACGCAGCTGCCTATGGTGAACAGCGAGTGATTGGAAACGTAGCTGAGGTAAACGAATGTGAGGCACGTAAGTGACATGCTCCATGCCATGGGCATAATCCACCGTCGTAGGCCACCCCGTGCCACTACTATACCTCCTATGATGCCTCCGAGAAGTAGTCCGGTCACCCCTACCGTGCCATAGACAATGCCCACTTCTTTCGTTGAAAGGCCCAGTCCGCCTTCGGTGAGGGGATGGAGCAAAAAAGGATTTATCATTTTTATGATTTGAGCCTCAGGTAACTTATAAAGCACCATGAAGGCGAGTGCGGCGGCAATGTGGGGCTTACGGAAGAAGGTGATGAATGAGGCCATGAATTCTTTAAGCACGGCAATTATTCGGCTCTTTGCCGACAAATCCTGCAGTTTGGAGCGAGTGTGCTCCACCCGCGGCATACAGATGGAATTATAGAGCGCAAAGCATAGAAACAGTGCCGACAAGCCATAGAACGTAATGGCCCATGCGCGGGTGATACTTCCTGTTGACTCTTCCATATATCCGGCGGCCATCACCACGGGTCCCTGACAGAACAGCATGGCGGCGCGATAGAATGTTGTTCGGATGCCCACGAAAAATGATTGCTTTTCTTCAGTGAGTCCTAACATATAAAAACCGTCGGCTGCAATATCGTGGGTAGCGGAGAGAAACGCTATGGCAAAGAATGAGGCCATGGTGAAGCGGAACCATAGTTCACCGGGCAGAGCAAATGCTACGCAACCGAGACTTAACGCCAAAAGCCATTGCATGGCAATAACCCAACGGCGTTTGGTGCTGAGAATGTCGACTATGGGACTCCATAGCGGTTTCACGAGCCATGGCAGCATGAGCCAAGAGGTGTAGAATGCCATTTCAGTGTTGCTGACGCCCATCTTGGTGTACATGATTCCCGCTAAGGTCATTACCACAACATAGGGCAGTCCTTCGGCAAAGTAGAGCGACGGTACCCACCACCATCCCGATTCTTTCCGTGCATTCATGATGTTAATGGAGAGTTATGAGGCGTGAGCCAGGAAAATAATGATTGAGGATGCTGCGATAGTCGTGACCCTCGGCAGCCATGACGGCCGCGCCTATCTGACAGAGCCCTACGCCGTGACCCCAGCCGCGGCCTGATAAAATCCAACGCTGCGGAATGCCTTGTGTGTCAGGGTCAACTGCTTCAACTGTGAAGGCCGAACTGTAAAGGTGAGAACGCGAGAGTGTGCGGCGAATCTCAAGTTCTTTCCCGATTATGAAGGAGAGGTGTGTACCGCATATTTCCAGTCGGTCTATTCGGCCGGAGGGTCCGCGATGAAGGGGATTCAATTGAATGATGTCTCCGAAGTCAAGACCTGAACGGTCGCGTATTATCGCTGAAAGTTCGGCTGCGGAATATTCCACTCGCCATCGGTAATAGCCGGTTGTTGTCCTGTCGTAATTGTTTAGTGCTGTAGAGAGAATTTCATCGGTTGCACGGCCACAATAGGGGTCGTCCACGGCCTGGAGGTAAGGCAGGTCAGTGTCTTGCCAACAGGTTGAGAAGAGTTCGGTCACTCCTCCGCAGCATTTTGAGAAGCGTGCGTCGCAGAGTTCGTTGCCAAAAGCGAGCACTTCGCCTCGTGTGGCCCGGAGGGCTGCCTCTACCTGTGGAGTGGAAGCTTTGGTGCAACCCTGATAGCGTTGGCAATGGTCATCGGCGCAGATGTCGAAATCGGTGTGAGCGTCGCGGTCATACCACCTCCGGAGTTCGGTAGGAGTGTTAATGAAAGTGTGGTCGGCAAGGTGTTTCGGCGGCATAACCTGAGCCATTACCCAGCTGCGTGAAATAACGGCGTGAGCCTTCAAAAACTCTTCGGGCGCATTGGCGTTCATCTCTGATGATACCACACTGCGCAGATATGTCTCAATCCCTACTCTGTTGACCGCAAGCAGGGCGCTGCCTTTGCGGCTGATTCGCAATTGTCCGTGAAACGACTGGTCCTCATGCTGTTGCCAATGGAAGCCGATTCCAATCATCACATTGCGGAGAGTGAAGCTGCATGATTCATCGGAAGGCAAAAGCTCTACGTCGGGGTATATTTTCCCATTGCACTTGATTCCAACACCCGCTGGTTCAAGGTGGAGCGTCGTATGGTCGGGGAGGGGAGAAGCGTTGATGGTGAACTGTCCGTTGAGTTCCACTTCAAGCTCATTGGCCGTTGTTATTCCAACGTTGAGGGTTCGCTCCTCAAAGCCGGGAATAACTGGAACACCTGTTTCACTCAAGATTCCAGCGGCATTAAGTCGGGCATAGTCAAAATCCTCACGCCGGGGCGCAACCAGAACCCCGGCCATTTCAGCCGATGCGGGAGAAATCAGGGTTTGCCCCGTGGCGCTGCCATAATTTGCCGGCCGATGTGCGCTACGAGGGATGATTACCACGGTGTAAACGCCCTCAGAGTAGCGGGCATAGATATTGACATCGGCCTCTTCGCCCTGCCTGAGATGCCACATAAGTCCTTCGGCCTGTTGCGCTACTCTTGATGAATCGGTTCCTGTAGCGATAATGGTGCCTACAATCCACTGGTTATGGGCGTCAATAGCTTCCCATAAGGGCAATTCGGCTGACGGAACGGCTTGAAAATGCAAATGGTCAGGTGCCGAGGCTCCGCTGTGCGGACCGTTGTAGAACACGGTCATATCCTCAAGCGTGCGGGCGAAGTCAAGCATTGCATGCATGTTTCCGGCAATGGCCTGCGGGGTGTGGGCTTTTGCTGCAATTGTGATATGCGGACTGAAAATAGGATAGGGGTTCACGAGAAGCTCGAAATCGCCGAAATCCGCCGAATGTTGCTCCTTGGGACGGTTAAGTTTGCAAAGGAAACACGGTCTGGCGGCAATCGAGGCTGCATCAATCTTGGCCGCTGAAGAACGAATGCGCGCAGGGTTGAATCGGATTTCAATGCGGTTATGACCGACGCTTAGGCAAGTTCGCTCGCATTTTTCAAGTGCGGCATAATTTGCAGCCGCCTCCGGCCATTCTCTCAGTTGCCGGACAAAAAAATCGGTAACGTCAAAAAGTTTCATTGTCTGGCTGAGATTTCCCATGTGCGCAGAGTGTCCTTGTAGTGGTTGAAACGATTGGCTTTTTCAAGCGACAGCGAAGCATCGGAGTTGCCTCTCCAGCGGCGACAGAGATAGAGCACGTCGTAGATGCGTGCCAGTTTGTAGCTTCGAGTCATACGCAAAGCCATCGCATAATCTTCGCCGTAGCTTACGTTCGGGAACGGATAGCGGCGCACAAGCTCCGTGCAGAATGCTCTCGGAGCGCCAAGTCCATTGATTCGGAGCGCATTGTTCGGACCGTTATGTTCGGTCCATTCGCGGTGGTCAATCACACCGGGCGGAATAGGGTTTAGGTCAAAATCAGTGAGCTGATAGGAGCCTATTACAATAGCCGCCCTCTCGGAGCGGAAGGAGTCAATTATGCGTTTCAGAGTGGAGGGTGAGGAATAGAGGTCATCGCTGTCAAGCTGAACGGCATAGCGCCCGCACGATGCACTCCCGACTGCCACGTTCCAGCAACCGCCTATGCCGAGGGTGAGGCTCTCGGGGATAATGTGAATCACACGGCTGTCAGCTGCAGCAAGGCTCCGGAGAAGGTCGGTTGTGCCGTCGGTTGAATGATTGTCGACAACAATGACGTTGAAGCTGAAATCAGTTTCCTGACTCAATGCGCTTTTTACCGCATCGGCCACTGTTGTCGCCCGGTTCTTTACCGGAATAATCACCGAAGCTTCCACCGGGTATTCTCCCGCAGGCACAAACTCAGCGAACGGAGGTGAAAGCAATGCGCCAATCAGCGACAGATGAAGTGTAAAGGCTAATTCCATCTCTTTCTGTACCTCGCGGTTACGCGGATTGACATAATCGAATTGCGAGCCGGCAGAGGCGGGTGAAGCCGAATACAGCGGTTCGGGAATATGGGTGATTTTACCTTCGCGACTCAGTGCCAGACGTGTTGCATACCATGCGGCATGCTTAAATTCGGGCAGCGTAGCGGCTACCTGCCGGAGGGCCTCCGTGTCAATAAGAGCCAAAGGACCGAAATCAAAATCATCGCGCACAGACCCCGGCTGATAATCGTTCAGAGGATGCGGGGTGAAGCGGTCTCCTTCGGCTTCAAAATAGTCGGCATATACCATTACTGACCCCGTGTTTTCCGCCACTCGGGCCATACGGTCAAAATCAAGAGGCGATATTTCTGTGGCTACCCTGCTGTCGAGCTGGAGGAGAATGTAAGGAGTTTCTGCCCGGGTGGCTATGGAGGCAATATCGGAGGTGGCGCATAGGCCGGCTGTTATCATTGATTCACAAGCTATTTTAATTGTTTGTATATTAAAGGAAACAGTTCAGGCGTGGCAACTACTATGGATTCATTGCGGCCTTCCCTGAAGCTTTTCCAAAGGCATCCAGCCTCTGAAGCTATGAGCAGTCCTGCGCAGATGTCCCATTTGTGGAGGTTCATTTCCCAATATCCTTCAAGAAATCCGGCAGCGGTGTAACAGATGTCGATGGCGGCCGACCCTAATCGCCGCAGTCCGCGGATTTCGGGCAGAAGCCGGGCCACGTTGTCAAGATTGTTGTCGGGGTTCACATTCTTGTCAACCGGGAACCCGGTGGCCAGCACGGCCCTGTTCATCATGTTTATGCGCGAACAGTGTATTGAGGCGCCGTTTAGCTCGGCTCCCCGTCCTTTTACGGCGCAGAACATCTCTCGCAGATACGGAGCATAGACCACACCTACAATTGTTTCTCCTCTATATTCCACACCTATCGACACACTGAAATTAGGCAGTCCGGAGCGGAAATTGGTTGTGCCGTCAAGCGGGTCGATGACCCATCGGTAATCCGACTCATTTCCGGTTTCCCCTGATTCCTCCGAAAGCACTGAATGATTGGGAAACCGCTCTGCAAGATATTTGAGCAGCACGGCCTCGGAAGCTTTGTCGGCTTCGGTTACAATGTCGCTTTCGTTCAGTTTAGTAGATACCTGCAGGTGCTCTGACCGAAAATATCCGAGCTGTACTTTCCCGGCTTCCAAAGCCATTTCCTTTGCTGCATTGAGCAGTGTGTAGAGTGTAGTGTCAGTCATAGGGCTATTTGTTTTCTTCGCAGATGGGCACCGGTCGCCTGAACTCTTCTTTGAACGAAATCAGAGTCTCGGTTCGGGCAGTGCCGATACTTTGCAATTTATCATGTATAATGGATAAGAGGTGGGAATTGTTGCGGGCATATATCTTTGCGAGCAAATCGTATTTGCCGGTGGTGTAATGAACTTCCACAACCTCGGGAATCCGGTGAAGCTCCGCCACAACGCGGTCAAAATCCTGCGGATCGGTAAGAAAAAAGCCCATGTAGGCGCAGGTTTCATAGCCGAGCGCCGCAGGGTCAATCAGAGTCTCGTAGCCCTTGACAACACCGGCATTGGTCAGTTTTTGTATTCGCTGATGCACTGCGGCTCCGGAAACATTGCATTCGCGTGCCACCTCAAGAAAAGGGATTCTTGAATTTTGCGAAAGCATGCTCAGAATTTTTTTGTCAAGAGAATCAAGTGGATATGTCGACATGGTCTGTTGAAGGTTTTCAATAATGATTAGTTTTAAGGCAAAATTAGCAAATTCGGCAACAATGGCAACGAAAATTATGTAAAAAAACGTTTTATCAATAGCAATTTTCCATTTGAAAAAACTATTGCGAACGTCCGTGGGTTATAGTTGTAAGATTCACCACATAGCATATTTTTTTCACGATGTTTTACTTCAAGTTCAGGAGATTGATTCAGTGTGTGGCTGTGTTCGCAGGCTCGGTTTTGCCGGTTTTTGCGTCAAGTAAGCCCGACAGTGTAGCTGTGCCGTTCAATGGCAAGGCAACCCCTATGCCTGATGCCGTGGGGCTTGTGCTAAGCGGTGGAGGAGCCAAAGGAATAGCTCATATCGGCGTGATAAAGGCTCTTGAAGACAACGATATACCTATTGACTGCATCACGGGCACTTCTATGGGAGCTATAGTAGGCGGCCTGTACGCTATGGGTTACACACCGGAAAAAATGATGGCTCTGATTGAATCAAAACCGTTCGGTTACTGGTCGACGGGACAGATTGATTCGGACCTGACTTATTATTTTCTGCAGAATGAGGTGCAGCCGGCTCTGATAGATGTGTCGCTTGGGAAAGGCGGGTCGAAGGGATATTCCTCACTCAGTTCCGTACTTCCCGCTTCGCTAATTAACCCGATTCCTATGAATTTTGCTTTCATTGAGCTTTTCACGCCTTACACGGCTCAGTGTGGCGGCGATTTCAATAAGCTCATGGTACCGTTCAGGTGCGTGGCCTCGGACGTCGACCTAAAGCGCAAGGCCGTATTCTGGGAGGGAGACCTGGGCGACTGCATCCGGGCCTCAATGAGTTTCCCTCTGGTGTTTCATCCGATTGAAATTGACGGCAGGCCAATGTACGACGGTGGTATCTACGATAATTTCCCGGTCGACGTGATGATTGACGATTTCAATCCTGAAATTATATTGGGTGTCGATGTGAGCAGCGGCAATACTCCCGATGAACCTAACGCCAATATGATGGACCAGCTTGAGGCGCTAATTATGCAGGAGAGCAACTATCAGGTGCCTTCCGAACGGGGAATGCGCCTGAAGATGGATCTTGACCGGTTCGGACTCCTCGACTTTGATAAAGCGCGTGAAATCTACAAGATAGGCTATGACTACGCCATGTCGAAAATGGATTCTATAAAAATCAGAGTGCACCGCCGCAGGGGCGCGGCCAAGGTCGATTCGCTCCGCCGCAGTTTCAACAGCCGCACTCCTGAATTGCTCTTTGATTCTGTGAAGGTGTCGGGGGGCACACACGCACAGAACGATTACATATCATATCTTTTCACCCACAACCGGCCGGATACTATAACCGTTGACCGTGCCCGCGATGCCTACTACAGGGCCATCACGCCGGGCAAAATAAGCAATCTGGTGCCTCGCGCAGTCTACGACAAAGCTGACGGAATGTTCACGCTTGACCTTGATGCCACAGTGAAGAATGATTTCAATGTGGCTGTGGGAGGCTATCTGACCACGACCACCAATTCAATGCTTTATCTCTCGGGCGCTTACCGCACGCTCAGCCTCAATTCGCTTGACATGAGTGTAAGCGGCTGGATTGGTCAGAGTTACCTTGCCGCGCAGGCTTCGGCCAAAATTCAGCTTCTTCGTTCGGTGCCGTCGTCATTAGGGATTCAAGCCGTGGCTTCGCGACAGAAATATTTTCCTTCCGACAGCTATTTCTTTCATGCATCCGACCCTACCGTGCTGCAGACCGACACTTATTTCGGGCGCCTGACCTATGGCGTCGCTGTGGGGCGCTGGGGAAAGGCCGACATTTCGCTGGGAATGGGCCACATAAATGACAAGTGCCGCCCCACGGCGCAGCCATCAGAACGGGACGAAATAAGCGGACTCTCTCGCTCGGTGGCACAGGCTGCGGTGAGGTTTGAGCATTCAACACTCAATACCGCCGATTATCCCACAGCCGGCCACCACAGCACCGTCACTCTCGAAGGCAATTTAGTCAATTACTCTCTGGAAGATGCCTCTGGCAACAAGCTTGACATCGGCATGGACCACAAGCGCGGCTGGGGGCTTCTGAAGGCTGCTTTTGAAGATTACAGACCGCTGCACAAAAATTTCACTCTCGGCACAGCCTTTACAGCAGTTGCCACAACCGATAAATTGCTTCCCGATTATTACACTTCGATAGCCGCTTCACCCGCCTATGTCCCGTCGGCAACTGTGGCCAATCTGCTTGCCGCATCATTCAGAGCCCATCAGTTTGCGGCCTTCAGTGTGCGTCCGATATGGGTCATCAGCCAGCTGCTGCAAGTTAGATCAAATTTCGATTTCTTCCTGCCTTACCGCACCATACAGGCCGACACCCGGGGCATGGCGGTGCCCGGACGTCCGTGGCACAACCCGCAGTTCTTCGGCGAGATTAGGGGAGTGGCACGCTTCAAATTCGCCTCAGTATCGGCGTATGCCCATTACTCTACTGCTCCGGAAGGCCATTGGAATTTCGGCCTCACATTTGGCCTCTACATTCCCGCTCCCTCTTTCTTCTGACCTGTGGGGTCAGCCGGCTACGACGGTGCGAAGGTTGGCAGGGCGGAGGTATTTGGCGCTGACTGCAGCTATCTTCTCGGGAGTGAGGGCGGAGATGGCTTTGAGTTTCGCATTGAAATATCCGGCGGGAATGGCGGCTGTCAGTTCGGTGATGGCGTTGTCAATGATTGAAAACGGACTGTCGAGCACCGCTGCCTGAGATGAGAGGAGCGACTGGCGCAGGCGTGTGAGTTCCTCGCCCTGGGGAGGCTCCGATGCCAGCCGGTCAAGTTCCAGGGCCACTTCGTTGCGCAGATTCTCCACGTGGCGCCTGTCGGTATCGGCCTGAATCATCACGTAGGCTCCGTCGGCCATGCCGCAGAGTGCCGCAGAGATGCCATAGGTCAGGCCGAGGCGTTCGCGGATATTGAGCATAAGTCTGCTGCCGAAGTAACCGCCCAGGGCGCTCACGGCAATGTGCAGGTCAATGTAATCAGGATGATTGCGCGGAATGGCAGGCATGGCCATAACGACGGCGCTTTGCTGCGAGTCGGGGCGGTCAATGACACGCAGGGTGCCTGCTTCCACAGCTTCAAAAGGCGTTACAATGCGTTGAGGGCGGGTCCTGCCTTCGGGAAGCCGGGAGAATTCCCGTGCCACCAGCTCCTCTATTTCGGGCGTAATCATCCCGCAGAGGAAAAGAATGGAATTTCCGGGCGAGCTGATTGCCTTGAACGACTCAGAGAGGTCAGCGGAGCTTACGGCGCGGATTGCATCCGGCGAGTCGGTGCGTGCGAGTGGGTGGGCGCGTCCCATGATCATCCGGTCACATTCGCTCTTGGCCAGATAGTCAACATCGGACAGTGACACCTCCGTTTCCCTGGCAAGGGCTTCGCGGCGCACTGACAGCGCCTCGCTTCCGAACGCTGGCATGAATGCCATTTCCTTGAAATAGGGGAGCGTGTGGCATAGCCGTGAGTTGAGGGAATACATTGAAATCCTGAAATCATGGCTCATATTGTTGCAGCGCAGCCACGAACCGTTGAAGTCGAGCGCCGAGTCGATTTCCTCGCCTGAAAAAGAAGCGGTGCCTTCGCGGCGCATGATGGCGTTGAGCGCGCCTACGGCTGCCGAGGGAAGTTCGCACATTCCTCCCGGGCTGATGAGAGTGAGATAATTGACGGCCGAGTCACAGCCATCGTAAATAATCATTTCAATTCCCGAGTCAAGGCGGCGCCTGCGGAGCGCCGGCATATCGAATGCCGTCATTTCGGCAACGGGCGGGGGTGTCTGGCGGAATATCTGGTTCATTTCAATAATCTTTTGGCGGCTTCAAGGTCGGCTTCGGTGTCGACGCTGAGCAGCGGCTCGGATGTGAGAGCCACTCTGATGCGGCAACCGGCATGAAGCCAGCGGAGCTGTTCGAGGCGTTCGGCATGTTCAAGCGCACATTCGGGGAGGGCGGCTATTCGGCGAAGCGTAGCGGGGCGGAAAGCATAGGTGCCAACATGCAGGAAGAATTCGGCTGCTTGCATCCATTCTTTCCAGTCTGCGTCACGCACATAGGGCACAATGGACCGGCTGAAATACAGGGCGTTGCCTTCGGCGTCCATCACAACCTTCGGGGAGTCGGGCGAAAACAGCGCGTCGAAGCCCTCCTCGGGATTGAATCTGCGGGCAAGAGTGGCAATCTCCACAGTGCTGTCGGCGAAGCAATCGCTGAGGAGTCGGATGTGAGAGCCGCTGATGAAAGGTTCATCGCCCTGAACATTGATTACTATGTCGGGCGAGCGGCCTATGAGGTCAAGAGCTACAGCGCAGCGTGCCGTGCCGCAACTGATCTCGCCCTCAGTTATCACGGCGTTTCCGCCGCGCGAACTGACGGCCTCGGATATGGCCTGATGGTCAGTGGCCACATATACATTTTCACGCCCGAGAGCCTCGGCCACGCGGCGATAGACACGCCACACCATGGGCTCACCGCCAATATCGGCGAGAGGTTTGCCGGGAAACCGGCTTGAACCGTAACGGGCAGGTATGATTGCTATTGTTTCCATTCTTTATGGTGCAAAATTACTCTAAAAATGCAAATATTCCTTATCTTTGCAGTTAATAATCCTGTTTTATGAGATTTCTTGCAAAATTAGCGTATGGAAGGGTGCTGTGCGTGGCAATGACTGTATTTGCCATGGCGTCGGGTGCTGTCGCGCAGAATGAACGTTTGTTCCTTTTCAGAAATGACAATGCACTCAACGAGCTTAAAATAAAGGATATAAGCGGAATAGACTACCGCTCCGACAGTGAGGGACGGTTCACTGACCTGACTGTGACCACGGCAGACGGGACAAAATTACAGCTGCCGATGCTGAGCCTCGACAGCGCGGTGGTGCGTCAGACGGCAATTCCCGACATATATGTCAGACTCACAGACTATCCTGAAATTCCCGACCTGTTCAAGGGCGAAGGATTCAGCAAATCAACCGTCTACGACGCCACTCTCAGAATCGACGGCAACGGCATGTTCAATGACCTCCCCGAGCAGAAAGTGGAGTTTCGCGGCCGTGGGAATTCAACGTGGCTTTACCCTAAGACTCCCTATCGGTTCAAGATGGCCAAGAAAGCTTCGGCTTGCGGGCTGCCTAAGGCCAAAAGCTTTGCTCTGATAGCCAATTACATCGACCCCTCGCTCATGCGCAACACTGTGGCTCTCAGCGTGGCTCTTGAAATGGGCATGGCATTCAGCAATCATTCTGTGCCATGCAACGTGTACCTCAACGGTCATTATCGCGGCTGCTACATGCTCACCGAGAAGATAGGCATAGGCGGAGGGTCGGTCGATATCGAGGAGGACACCGGAATGCTTTTTGAGCTTGATGCCAACTACGATGAGGATTACAGATTCATTTACGCTTCCGGCGAGGATTTCACTCTGCCGGTAATGGTCAAGGACCCTGATCTGGAAGAAATCAAGCCCGACAAGGCGGACCGCGAAGCCTATTTCTCGCTCTGGAAAGATGATTTTGCCAAGATGGTAGATGCGTTGCTCGAGCCTGCGGGGAAACGGCTGTCGGACTACGTTGACCTTCCCTCGGCCGCAAGGTTCGTACTTGTCAACAGCGTAGCCTTCAACCGCGAGCTGTTGCACCCCAAGAGCGTGTTTATTTATAAGGAGTCGCTCGATGCCAACGCTCGGTATTTCTTCGGTCCGGTATGGGATTTCGACTGGGGATTCGGGTATAACGAAACCTCGGAGCCAGGCAATGTGGAGCGTGTGATTTTCAGCGGCGATGCAAGCTATTCAGGCGGCACTTTCTTCGGCTTGCTGGCCTCCGACAGCGAATTTCGTGAGGTATATGAGCGGGAATGGAAGCGGTTCTATGATGAAGTTTATCCCCGTATACTCGCCCTCATAGATTCGTATTCCTACGCCATTGAGCCTTCGGCCAAGCGCGACGGGCTGCTGTGGAACAAGGGCTCGTATGAAACCCGCGAGAGCGTGGCTGCGCTCAGAAATATTTTCATCAAGCGCGTGGAATACTGCAATACTCACCCTAATTTCGGACTGTACAAATGAAAGCTATATCTCTTATTGCCGCGCTGTTGGCGGCTGTCGGGTGTTCGGTGGCTTCCTATGCCGGCGAACTGCGAAGCGTAATGATTGAGTATCAGAACGGGCTGACTGCGATCATCGCGATGGAGCGTGGGATGCAGGCCGCTTTCGCCGACGGCGACATGGTTCTGTCGTGTCAGCGTGGCGTTATGAAATTTCCTCTCGCCGACCTGCGCAACTGGCGCTTCTCTGAGGCCGAGGGCGAAAGCGACCGATGGATTGCTGCCATAGGGACGGTTGGTGCTGATTCGCAGTCAATTGTCGTTGAATGGCTTCCCTCCGGCGTTGCACTCTCCAACCTTCCGGCCCAATCGGCCATTCGCATTTTTGACCTCAGCGGCAAAGAAGTGAAATCATATAGCGCCGAGGGGAGTTTCACTGTGACCTACGCACATCTCCGGCCAGGCATTTACCTGCTTGTGGTCAACGGTATCGCCCTCAAAATGGGCATCAAATAAGTCACCGGCGATTTCAGTGATTACGATGATTACTATGATTGCGGTGATTGCGGTGATTACGCTCGTAATCACAAAATCACTAAAATCATTAAAATCATTAAAATCATTAGCGGCATATCCGGCCACATGACTCACTTGATTCACTGATTCCGGCCGCCCCCATGAATCATCATGAATCAGGGGGAGATATGGCGCCCGGGAAGGCTGCAGATTGTTGTATGGAGGGTGTTGCAAAACCGTTAGACAGTTGGGACGTGCCTTTGGCACGTATCTTGTTGATTACCAACGATACATCCCAAAGGGATGTCCCTACACTGATGGCGGAATCATAGATTTGCAACACCCTCGCAGGTCATACGGCTGAAATGAGCGATGGAAAGGCGATGGAGCTATGTTTGCCAACCATCAGTGGCATTCCCGGCCACAATGATTACAATGATTACAATGATTTTCTTGATTACACTGATTGCACCCGTAATCGCCGTAATCGCTGGAATCGCTGGAATCAGCTGACGAGGATGCGGGTTGGTTTGAAGCGTTTGAGCATCCATGTGAGGGCAGAAGCGGCGGAGAATACAGCCACGGTCATTGCCAGTATGCGGATAGCATCGGGCCACGAGGCGATGTTGAAGGTGTCGTAGGCCACCATCACAAAGAAGAAGTGGCAGAGATATATGCCGAAAGTGAGCGAGGCAAGTGCAGCAAGCCATCGGCGGGGCTTTACGGCGCTCCGCTGCACGGCTATGAACACCGGGACAGTCATCATCACCACGTTAACGCCTGTGAAATACCATATTATCTCAAGGTAGGCATAGTTGCCCGGATAGCGCTCCTGAAGCCATACATAGCCTCCGGCCGTGATTATGTAGCCAGCCACGAACATAGGCACAAGTATCGAGGCCAGTTTGGTTGCCGACCACTGCAGCGGGTAACGCTTGAGATAGTAGGCGAGAACGATGTAACCGGCGAAGCCAGAGACGTAGTAGAATGCCGTGAAGGTGTTCCAGTCGCACCCGCCGAGAATGTCCATGTTGCCGTAGTTGCCTGCATAGCCGAGCGCCGGAGCAAATAGCTTGACATATGGGAGAAAGAGGGTTACGGCCCACACTTTGAGCAGCAGTTTAACCTCAGCTTGTGAGGCTTTCTCGAGCCATGCCGAGATTACGGGGATGATAAAGTAGAGCCCAACGAGCATATAGAGATACCATAGCGGTGTGGTGTCAAAGTTGAAGTTAAGAATCCAGCTCCACAGGCGGTTGGTGAGCCCCTCGGGTGTGTAGGCGGCGAGGTCCACCGAAGGATTGAGAGTGTGTGATCCCATGCCGGTGAAATAGGCGTAGGCCAAGGGAGGCAGGGCGAGCGACCAGAACACGAGCGGCGGGATTATGCGTCCGAGACGTTTCTTGTAGAAGGGTGCGAGTCCCATCCCGGAGGGGAGTGGCAGCAGCAACACTCCGGTCATCATAACGAACAGTGGCACAGAGGGACGCATGAGGCTGCCAATCATTGTGCCGGTGAGAAATGAGGCTCTGTCGGCATCGAACTGAGCCACGAAGCCGTCGCAGCAATGAGCCATGACCACCATCAGGCAAGCGAGCACACGCAGAGCGTCGACCCATCCCTCGCGGTGGTAAATTGTGTTCATTTTGTTAAGATTTTTTTAGTGAATACTTTATTTTGATATACGTAACGTGCTATAATGCAAGGAGTATCAACAGGAATCAAAACCGATTCATTTATAATACCGGTAAATAAGATGCTCCCATCAAGACGGAATAGATTAAGCAAAATTTCTTCATGCGTTTCAATTTTGACAGAATGATTAGAAGCAGTAATAATAATTCTATCATTCTGAATATCGGTAACTGGCGCCAAAAGACAGTCCAAATCGGTTTCTGAAATTAACGATTTTACCTCATAGTCAGGTGAATAAACCCATCCGTTGTTAATGGCTAATCCCAACTTGTAATGTGCATCCCAATATACATTGGGAATTACAACATGAACGGTGTCTTTATCCTTATAGGGAAGTTCTCTTATTAAATCATATGTAATTTTTCCTTCATTATACCTTTCACGTTGTGCAAGAGAGGTGCGATACAACAATAGTCTTTGTGTAGTTTCAGGGACATCAACAATCAATCGCAAAGCTCCTTTGCAATCCATCTGTCCATTATGCCGTTGAAAAATTTCATAATCATAAGACACACTGGTTATGATATCCATTCCCATGTTTGAATATTCATTATCGGCATAGCCTTTTATGCCGATATACAGGAGCATTATCAATAATATTATTTTTCTTTTCATAATGATTTTTTTCAGTTAAAAACAGCATTTGAAATGGTTTATATATTTCAGATAGATAGACATTAAAAATTGGAACTAAACATAACTATAGGGAAATAAGTAATTTGATAATATTTGCCAAATATAAATATTTTTATTGAAAATTCAATCGTTTTGTGCCGTTTTTGTGAATATATTTTACTCTTTTGAAGAAATTTCTGTTAATGAGCGATTTTTGCGAATTATTGGTTTTCATCTATCTTGTTGTGTCCTAAGGATAGTTAAATTAAATGTGGAATCGCTGAAAATTGCGTTAAATCTATTGCGGAAAGCTGAGAAAAGCAGTAACTTTGTTAGTTGATTTAAAATCATCAATTGACAATGAAAATACTGAAATCAGTTTTCACCATATTCGCATTTGCAGGGTCGGTGGTTGCTGCTCAGGCGGCTCAGAATGCCGATTCGCTCGCCCGTGTGGCCGACAAAGCTCCGGCAAACGCCGCATTGAATCTTCAGGCCGGAAAGGCGCTCCTTAAGGAGGGAAAACCGACTAAGGCACGCGCCTATCTGAACCGCGGCGGCAACGATGCTAAGCCGTGGCTTGCGCTGATAGAGTTCGATAACTATAATTTCAACGGTGCCAACGAGATAGCCGAAGCTTATCTTGCCTCGAAACATAATGAGGAGAGCGAGCCCCACCGCATGGCGCTTGAGGTGATTGAGCGCGGCGAGATAGCCTCAACGATGCTTGACAGAGTGGAGAAAGTGACTGTGATTGACTCGATTGTGGTTGACAAAGACAGTTTTTTCAAGGCATTCAAGCTCTCGGCTCCAACCGGACGCATTGCCAGTGCCCGTGGACTTCCTTCAGGAATGAAAGCCGCCTCGCCCACAACGGTTTATGTGTCAGAGAATGCCGACCGCATGGTGTGGGGCGCCGATGATGCGAAAGGTAACGTTCATCTCGTGGAATCATCGCATCTGGCCGACGGTTCATGGGAGGCACCGCATGCCATAGGCGATGCCCTCGGACTCGGTAAGAATGCCAATTTCCCATTCCTGATGTCGGACGGCGTGACGCTTTACTATGCCAGTGACGGTGAAGGCTCATTGGGTGGCTACGACATCTACGTTACCCGAAACGATGGCGACAAGTACCTGAATCCGCAGAACATAGGCATGCCCTACAACTCGCCCTACGATGACTATCTGCTGGCCATCGACGATGCCACCGGAATAGGCTGGTGGGCCACGGACCGTAACCTTATACCCGGGTCGCTTACGGTGTATCTGTTTATTCCGCAGGAGCTGCGCGACAATTATCCGGTGGACGGCACGGCGGACCTGATTGACCGTGCGCGGATATCATCCATAGCGGCCACACAGCGCAAAGGTGAGGATTACAGCAAGTATTTCGAGGCGTTGAAGTCATTGTCGCAGTCATCGGCTTCGGACCATAACGACGACCGCTTTGAGTTCGCTCTGCCCGACGGGCGCGTAATCACCTCCGTAAGCCAGTTTACCGAGCCTGAAGCCCAGGACCTTATGAACTACTACCTTGATGCACTCGGAGAGTTCCGCGAAGCCGAGGCCGCTCTTGCCGGGCTGCGCAAGGCTTTCGGCGGGGGCGACCGCTCAGTGAAAGCCGAGATTCTGACTCGCGAGGATGAACTGGAACAGATGCGCCAGCAGCTTCGCCACATGGCCAACGATGTGGTTAAGGCCGAACTCCGCAACTGAGCCCTATCCCCATTTTATTTGCCTTAAATTAGACCAATCAATACCATCCATCATGACAGCATTTCTTATCTCCCTCGTGGTCCTCGTGGCCGGATATTTCATCTACGGGCTGCTCGTTGACCGCATCCTCGCCACTGACAGTCGCAATCCTGTGCCTGCGATAACCAAGCGCGATGACATTGACTTCCGGCCCATGGTGCCGTGGCGCGTGTTTCTGATTCAGTTTCTGAACATTGCGGGTCTCGGACCCATCTTTGGTGCCATAATGGGCATAATGTTCGGTCCGGCTGCGTTTCTGTGGATTGCTCTGGGAACCATATTCGCCGGAGCGGTTCATGATTTCTGCTCCGGGGTGATGTCGCTCCGCATGGGCGGCATATCGCTGCCTGAAATCGTGGGCAAGCAGCTCGGTGCCGGAGTGATGAATTTTACAAGGGTGTTCTCGGTGTTGCTGCTCGTTCTTGTGGCCGCCGTGTTCGTGCTGACTCCCGCGGGACTCCTTGCAACGATGACCCCGGAGTCACTTGACGCCACATTCTGGATCTGGGCTATTTTTATTTACTATGTCCTTGCCACACTGCTGCCTATCGACAAGCTGATAGGCAATCTCTACCCCGTTTTCGGTTTCGCGCTGCTGTTCATGGCGGCCGGAATAATGTTTGTGTTGTTCTTCGGCGATGTGACCATTCCGGTGGACTTTACCTCCGGTTTCGCGAGCCATAATCCGCAGGGACTGCCGGTGTTTCCGATGATGTTCGTAAGTATAGCTTGCGGAGCCATATCGGGATTCCACGCCACGCAGTCGCCCATGATGGCGCGTTGCCTTACGAACGAGAAGCTTGCACGTCCGATTTTCTATGGCGCTATGGTTGCCGAGGGCGTTGTGGCGCTGATTTGGGCTGCCGCTGCGGTAGCTTTCACCGGCGGCTACGAACAGCTTGCCGCCTACATGGGCGCCGAGGGCCATTCGGCCGGTTCGCTCGTGCATGACGTTTCGTTCTCCTGGCTCGGAGTGTTCGGCGGCGTGCTGGCTGTGCTCGGTGTTGTAGCCGCTCCCATCACCACCGGCGATACAGCCTTGCGCAGTGCGCGTCTGTCAGTGGCCGACATGTTCGGGGTGGAGCAAAAAACACTTTGGAAGCGTGTGGCAGTCGCCGTGCCACTGTTTGCTCTTACGGCGCTTGTGATGATGATTGATTTCAGTGTGCTATGGCGTTACTTTGCATGGTGCAATCAGACGCTGGCTGCTGTTACACTGTGGGCCGTCACGGTCTATCTCGCCCGTAAGTCAAAGCCGTATATCGTCTCTCTCATCCCGGCCATATTCATGACCACTGTCACCGTGAGCTACCTGCTTTCGGCTCCCACTCCCGAGGGCTTCGGGCTTGGCCAGATTACGGCTGTTGCCGTAGGAGCTGCCGTTGCCGGGCTGCTCACAGCCATGTTCTTCACAATGCAGAAACGACTCGTAACCCAACTTGACTGATGATTGATTTTAAGACTATCAGCACTACAACCGACAGGTATAACTTTCACTCTCACACGCAGTTTTGCGATGGACGCGCTCCCATGGCCGATTTTGCCAAGGCTGCGGCCGACAACGGATTCATCCATTACGGATTCTCGCCCCATTCGCCCATTCCGATTGAATCGCCCTGCAATATGAATAAAACCGACGTAGGGCTGTATCTCGATGAATTTGCGCGTCTGAAATCGCTCTACGCCGGCCGGATAAATCTCTATCTGGCCATGGAGATTGATTATCTCGGTGAAGATTGGGGGCCTGCAAACCCCTATTTCAAAGCGTTGCCGCTTGATTACTCCATTGGCTCCGTGCATTTCATTCCTTCGCAGCGCGGGGTGTATGTAGACGTGGATGGCCATTTCGACAATTTCAAAGGGAAGATGGAGCGTTTCTTTGACAACGACATACGCTACGTGGTCAATACGTTCTACGATCAGTCGCTCGCCATGGTGGCCGAGGGCGGATTTGACATCATTGGCCATCTTGACAAAATCGGGCATAACGCTTCGCATTTCCAGCCCGGCATCGAGGATGAAGCGTGGTATAAGAAACGTGTCAATGAGCTGATTGACGCCGTTATAGCCTCGGGAGCGGCCGTGGAAATCAACACCAAGGCTCTTGCCGATCACCACCGCTTTTTCCCCGCGCCGCGCTACTGGAAGAGGCTCATGGATGCGGGGGTGACAATTCTGATCAACAGCGACGCCCACTATCCGCATCTCATCGACGCTTCGCGCCGTGAGGCTCTTGACTTACTGCAAAAAATCAGCGCGGAATCAAAGTGAATCGACCCCGCGCCTCTGAATCAGTAAGAATCATTCAATTGACTTGCTGTTCACATAGCCGGAGATTGCTTTCCAGCAGAGCACAGCGATTACAGCTCCCACAATGGGGCCTACAACCATAATCCAGAAATCGGGCCATGCACCGGGACTCCACAGAGCCGGGCCGAAGCTGCGCGCGGGATTCACAGAGCAGTTGTCGACGGGGATGCCCACGATGTTCACGAGGCCGAGAGCCAAGCCTATGGCAATGCCGGCGAATTTGCCGAATCCTTTCTCGGCATCGGTAGCGGCAAGTACAACAAGAACAAAGAAGAAGGTAAACAGGCATTCCATCATCAGCGCCATTCCTGCATTGGCTCCGGGCTGAATCACATTGGCTGCGAGCGATACGCTTCCGGTGGTTCCTCCAAACTTGAATTCAGGGCCCATGTCGATGAACCAGTAGAGGAATCCGGCGCCTATGGCCGCGCCGACAAGCTGCGCACCGATGTAGCCGCAGCACTCACCGAATTTCATGCGGCCGCTGAGCCACATTGCAACTGAAACAGCCGGATTGACATGGCAGCCTGAAATGTTGCCAATGCAATACACAAGGCACAGAAGCACGAGGCCAAAACAGAGGCCTATGCCCAAAACGCCAATCTGCGGGCCTGCGAGAACCGCGCTGCCGCAGGCGAGGAGTACGAGGAACATGGTTCCGATGCACTCGGCAAGATATTTTTTCATAACGGAGTGGAATTAGTGAATAGTAATTTTATAATATTACGTTTTGGTGGCCGCGAAAGTTTTCATTAAATGAGCGTAATGTGAGAATTTTATAGTAACTTCGCAAGTCAAAAGTCGCAGTCAGGAAATATGCAGATTGTCAAATGGCCCTATAAACTTGTGCGTTCGCTTCTTATGGGAGCGGTAGTGATTCTGTTTGCCATCCCTGCCATCCTGTATGTGGCCCTGTCGTTGCCGTCGGTGCAGCGTAAGATTGCCGACGGGATTGAAACCGAACTGTCACGGATGCTCACGGTTGATGTCACTATTGGCAACCTGTCGGTGACTCCGTTCAACCGCGTGGCGCTGCAGGACGTTGCCATCGAGGATGCTTCCGGCAAAAAGGCCATTGCCGTCAACAGGCTCGCGGCCGGCATAAGTCTGTGGGACTTCGTGGCGCGCAACAGAGTTGTGATAACCTTCGCAGAGCTTTCGGGGCTTGACGGCACTGTCTATAAGGCCACTCCCGACTCGCCGCTCAATATCCAGCCCATAATTGATGCCCTCAAGCCAAAGGACAAAACTAAGCCTCCCACAAAATTTGATTTGAAATTCAACACAGTGGTGATTCGTGATTCACGTATAAAGTATGACGTGCTGTCGCTACCGTGCGATTCATCCCGGTTCAATCCGGCTCACATCCATGTGAGCAACCTTAGCGCCGATGTGGTGCTTCCGGGCATAAAGAACGATGATTTCACCGTTGAACTGCGGCGCCTGTCGTTTCAGGAACAGTCCGGCATAAAGGTGGCTAATATAAGCGGCAATTTCCACGTTACCCCCTCGCAGACAACGGCAACAGGGATGGTGATTGACCTCGCTTCAACCCACATTGTACCCGCCGACATAAAGCTTGACTACAACGGCTATGACGACTTGAAGAATCTTTGGTTCGAGCGCCCCGTGGTGATTGACATTCAGCAGGGTTCGTTCATAGGTTCGGCTGACATGGTGCCGTTCGTTCCGGCGCTGGCCGGACTCAACACCACATTTTACATTGACCTCAGAGCCGAGGGCAACAGGCAGCGCATGAATCTTGAGCGCCTTGAGCTGTCATCGTCCTACGGAATTGAGTTCTCGGCCGCAGGTGAGGTCACTTCGCCGCTCAGTCCTAAGGAAATGCGCATTGACATACCCGCGCTGAGAGTCGATGCCGATATGGCCAAGGTGGCCGACTTTATCCGGCGTTTCCGCCCATTGGACGCTAAAGCGGAACGCATGCTGCGGAATATGGCTCACACCGAACTGACTGCCGCCATCACGGGATCAATAGCCTCCGGAAATATCGAGGCAAAGATTTCAGGCGCTGCCGGAGCCATGGATATTGCTTCCACTTATTTCACCGGAAAGACTTACGGAGGGAAAGGCAAAGTGACGTTTGATTCATTCAGCGGGGCCACTCTTATGAAAGGAATGGAAAACGCCCTGGCCGACCTTGGAAATTTCACTGCCGCCATTGATTATGACTTTTCAATCGTTGCCCGTAAGCCGCAGGGAAAAGTTTCGGCCGAGATAGCCGACGTGGTCTACCGTAACCATCATTTCACCGATATCAGTGCACGGGCATCGGCCGACGGCCACAGTTATGCCGGGACAATCATGGTCGACAACCCCGGTGTTCTCCTTGACCTTGACGCTACCGCTACGCTCGACGGCCCGGAAAAGAGAATCTACATCAATCTTGCGGCGAGGGATGTGGAGCCGGCTCTGTTCAATATCGATGCCGACCATCCTGAGCGCCGTTTCTCAATCTTCTGCATCGGAGAGCTTTCGGGCCCTGACGTTGACCATCTTTCCGGACAGATTGACATTGATGATCTGTCGTATGGTTCCGAATCTCAGGCCATATATCTTCAGGATTTCGATTTTGAACTTACCAACGACGGAGGTTATAACTCCATCAGGCTTAATTCCGACGTGGTCGATGGCGTTGTTGAAGGGGAGTTCCGACTTTCGGCTTTGCCGCGTGTGTGCAGGGGCATAGTCACAGAAATATTGCCACAACTCACAGCCGTCGGAAACGCGGGCACCGAAATCCGGACAGAAGGAAGCGTGCCGCCGGCCGATACCGACAGGCTGCTTTACAGTTTCACAATCAAGGACACGTCGCCCATAGAGCCTTTGATAAAAATGCCCGTTCAGGTGATTTACCCCATTGACCTTACGGGCGGCCTTGATGCATCGCAACGCACAATGTCATTGAGACTTGACGCACCCTACCTGCAGCAAGGCTCCAAGCTGATTGAAAACACGAGCCTTTCGGTGAAACTGCAGGGCGCATCCGCTACGGATTCAATAGGGCGCGGCGACGTTACGCTTTCCACCATGGTGCCTACTAAAAAGGGACAGCTGACACTTCTCACCTCAGCTCATGCAGTCAACAATCAGGTTGATACCCGGGTTGAATGGAAAGTGGCGCGCGACCGTGATTTTTCCGGAAATATCAGCCTCTCCGCAGCCTTTGACCGCGATGAGGAGCAGGCGTTGCTCACCCGTGTCAACGTCAATCCTGGACGCATGGTCTTCAACGACACGGTTTGGACCGTGGAGCCCTCATTGATTGACGTTCAGGGCAACCGGGCCGAAGTGAACAATTTCCGCGTGGGGCGCGACAATCAGTTCGTTACAATTGAGGGCATTGCATCATCCAACCCTGCCGACACCCTCGTGCTCACCCTCCAGGATGTGAATCTCGACTATGTTTTTGAGACCCTCGACATACAGACGGCCATGTTCGGCGGAAATGCCACCGGTGTTTTCTACGCCACGGAGCTTTTCACCAAAACCCCAAAGGCATTTACTCCGGGGCTCAATGTGAAGGCTTTGACCTACAACCACTCGCTCATGGGCGATGCCTATATAAAATCGGCGTGGGAGCCTGCCACAAAGGCCATTACGCTGAATGCCGATATAAGCCAGCCAAACGGCCGACACTCAAAGATTTCAGGTAACATCAAACCCATGGCCGACTCGCTCGACCTCGCGTTTGACGCCGACCGCATAGGGGTTGGATTCCTGCTTCCGTTCATGTCGGCTTTCGCAACGGATATTAAAGGTTATGCCTCGGGACACGCTCGTCTTTACGGCAGCTTCAAGCTCATTGACATGGTGGGCGATGTCTACGGCGAAGACGTTTCGCTTACGCTCGGATTCACCAATACAACCTACACCACCACTGATTCAGTCCATTTCCGCCCCGGCCGAATTGACTTGCCGGGACTGGTGATTCATGACGTTTACGGCAACACGGCTGTGGTCGACGGTTGGGTAACGCATGAATGTTTCAAGCAGCCGCGTTTCGATTTCAGGGTGCACGATGCACGCAACCTTCTTGTTTACGACATAAAAGAATCGCCCGAGACCCGCTGGTTCGGCCACGTGTTCGGCGACGGTTCGGCGACCGTCAGCGGGCGTCCGGGGATTGTGGAGATTGGAGCGAATATAAGAACCACTGCCAATTCCTCGTTTACCTTCGTGCTCTCCGACGAGCTCGACGCGCAGGATTACAAATTCATCACCTTCCGTGACCGCGACCAGGCAAAGAAAGATTCAATAGCCACCCTGAATGCTCCCCCTCCCGTAGTTCAGAAGCTGAAGGCAAAGTTGGCGGCGCAGAATCAGGACGCCTCCTCAAGCGTGTATGTGATCAATCTCGTTGTCGATGTAACCCCCCAGGCCCAGGTGACGCTGATAATGGATCCCACCGGCGGCGACAAGATAAGAGCCTACGGAACAGGAACCATGCGCATGGGCTACGACTCGGCCAACGAAGACCTGCGCCTGAACGGAACGTACACGGTGGAGCGCGGAAAATATAATTTCACGCTGCAGGACATCATTATCAAGGAATTCACCATCAAAGACGGCAGCTCAATCACCTTCACCGGCAATCCTTATTAACAGCCTCTTCCAGATTGTGAATGGAAACTTCGATATTTGAGAGTGCCTCACCAACGCGCTCCATATCC
>ENA-ORCP01000567-ORCP01000567.1-human-gut-metagenome-genome-assembly--contig:-NODE-567-length-33062-cov-6.910687_pt1 | contig 33062 bp, 39 predicted proteins | sample MGYA00242990_ERZ507991 | MGnify/ENA primary metagenome ERZ507991 (study PRJEB26167, sample SAMN06115496) | human gut metagenome | host: Homo sapiens | place: China:Henan | collected 2015-05-07 | study... | reverse complement strand
CAACGTATCGAAGGTGAAAGAACTGGCTCCGGAAGAAAATGTGAACTATATGTTCTTTAACGGTGACGGAAACTTCCGAGCGTGGTTATCCTCAAAAATATTGCCGATGTACTTCACTGCTCTATGGACGAGCTGGTGAACTGATTCGTCATCAGCAGTAGAAAGTGAGGTGAAGAACATGGAAATAGTAATCAACGGCAAGAAGATAAGCTTTATCAGAACGCTGCATATAACACAGTGCAACTATAAAACAAAAAACGGTAATATCCTGGGTCAGGAATCATGCTTTGTCATTTATGATGAACTGAACGAAGAACAGAAACTTGAAACTCACGTTTTGTATTTCAGCACTGACGAGATAGACAGCATAAGCATAAAATGAAGCTGCCGCAAAGCAGCATTCGGAAGATACTGACGGTGAATGCCGGATAGTTTTATACGCTTATTGCGGCGTAAAGAAAGGATATAAGGTGATAACATGAAAAAGAAAAAAGACTTCCTTTATAACTGGGACGAAGTTCCCGTTGTTGTCGATGTGCCATATGCGGCATGGGTGCTTGGTGTCACTCCTGAAACGGTCAGAAAGGAATGCCAGAGAGGACATCTCAAAGCCTTCAAAGTCGCTGACACCTGCTGGCGTATTCGCAAAGATGACCTCATTGCATATACAATGTGAGGTGATAAAAATGCGTGAATTTGTTATGTGCCTTTTTTGGGGACTGCTTATAAGCTGTCTTGTGATGCAGCTTGCTGAAAACATCATGCTCTGCTTCGGAGATGAAGATGATGATACATAAAAATGAGCCTGCACCTGCGGCAACAGGTACAAGCCCAAAAGCATAAAAATACTCGCCCTTATTATAGGGCATATGAAAGGATTTGTCAAGTATGGAAAACAAAAACCTCTCTCTTGGCATTGATAAGCTTGACCTTGACGTAAGGACATTCGCCGCTTTTAAGCGTGCAGGTATAAACACCGTTGAGGATTATCTTAATCATCCCGATAAGGACAAGCTCAGATCAGTTGTGGGAAACAGAAACTTTGAAAAGTTTTTGGCAGCGTCCAAGCCTGCCGAACTCCCCACCGTTCAGCCCGAGCGTGCGGCGGAAGTTTCCGAAAGCTTCAACTATGCTGTACTTACTGCTGAGCTTGGCGATTATCTCAAGCATATGGAAGAGAAGCTCCGAAATGAATATATGAACTTCACGGCAAACTGCGGAAGAATTTTTGCTGAGGCGCAGGAGAAGCTTGCAAAGCACGGTTTTGGCGAAAACAACGGCGTTTTTGAGAAGTGGATCACAGCAATGGGGTTCAAAAAGTCAACTGTTTACGAAATGATAAGAATTCATCAGTTCCGCTCGTCCGAAATTCGGACGACCGAACAGGCACAGCTTTTTGACAGCCTCTCGAAGTCCTTGCAGTATGAAGTTGCAAAACCTTCCGCACCTCCCAAGCTTGTTGAGCAGGTAATGAACGGCGACATCACTACTCACAAGGAATATATCAGGCTTAAAAAGGAGCTTGAAGAAGCGCAGGCAAAAATTGAAAAGCTTAACCGTGAAGCCGATGAAGCTGATCGTGAATATGATGCTATGGCAGATCGTGAGTGCCATTACGAAACCGAGATATGCGAGCTTGAACAGCGTATCAAGGAACTGGAAAACAAGCCTGTTGATGTGGCGGTCGATGTTGACGAACTGAACCGCCGTGTTGCTGAAGTTACCAACAAGATGAATTCCGAAATGGAACACACTCTTGCTGAAGAACGCCGTGGATTTGCTGACACACTCAATGCCAAAAACGACAGGATATGGGAGCTTGAAGATGAGCTTGCCGAGCTTCGTGATCATAATACAGAACTCGACTTCGGCGACGGCAACAATTCTCTTTCCGCAGATCAGCTCTCCGAAATTTATGAAACACTTCACGGCAAAGTCATTTCCGCACTTAAAGACTGCAAGGCCTTTATAAGCATAAACAATCTGCCGCAGATAGTGAAAGACCGTGCATCAGGCAAGTTCGGCACTCTGAAAGAGCTTATTGAATGGTACATTGAAGAAATGGAGTAATAAAAATGGCTACACTATATGAAATGACAAGGGAATTTGAGGACCTTTTTGAGCAGTATGAAGCTATCTGCGAAATGGAATTCGCTTCGGACGGAAACGGCGGTTATGTTGATGATGACGGCAACTCTATTGACCCTGCCGCTCTCCGTGAAGAAATGAAGCAGGCGTGGTTCGACACTCTGGACGGTATGGAGTATGACATTCAGAACAAGGCTGAGGCTTTAGCCATATACATAAAGGGCATATCTGCTGAGGCAGACATCATCAAGGCTGAAGAAGCTCGCTTGCGCTCCCGCAGGCAGTCAAAAGAAAAAACTGCCGAGAACCTGAAAAAATACCTTATGGACTGTATGGACACTGCCAAACTCAAAAAGATAGATATGCCCCGTGCTGCCATATCCATAAGGCGAAATGCTGAATCGGTGGAGATAACCGATGAAGCAAAATTTATCGAATGGGCACAGAAAAACGAACGTGATGACCTGCTGAAATACTCCGCTCCCGAAATAAGAAAATCGTTTGTCAAGCAGGACCTGAAAGCGGACAGGGATATTCCTTTTGCAAGGCTCACACGCTCGCAGTCGGTCATTATCAAATAAAACAGGAGGGAAATATTATGGGATTACCTATACTTATTATCGGATATTCGGGCAGCGGCAAATCTGCTTCAATGAGAAATTTTGATGCTGACGAGCTTGCCCTCGTAAACGTAAACGGAAAGCCACTCCCTTTCCGCACAAGCTTTTCATCTGTACTTAACTCTGATGACTATAAAAGAATAAAGGACTTTATCAGAACCTGCGGCAAAAAATCAATTGTTATTGATGACTGCCAGTACCTTATGGTAAATGAATTTATGCGCCGTGCAAAAGAAAAAGGCTATGACAAATTCAACGACATAGGCAAGAATATGTGGGAGCTGATACGCTTTATTGAAGAGCTTCCGAACGATGTTATCGTATACTTTCTCGGACACATTGACACGGACGACAACGGAAGAGAGAAGTTCAAGACCATAGGAAGGCTTCTTGATGAAAAAGTAAATATTGAGGGTATGTTCACTACCGTTCTGAAAACTGCCGCAAGCAACGGAAAATATATGTTTTCCACACAGACGAGCGGTGCTGATACAGTCAAATCTCCTATGGGACTGTTTGAAACACAGTACATTGACAATGACCTAAAAGCCGTGGACGGTGCGCTCCGCATCTATTACGGACTTGCTCCCGAACATACCTGTGCAGACTGCGGAAAGCCTATAATGCCTGCTTCGGGAAGAACGGCGCAGCAGATAGCTGAAGGCTCAATAAAAAATTACGGCAGAAAGCTTTGTATGAGCTGTGTCAGAGCCGAGGTAAAGAAACGCAAAGAGGCGGCGACAAATGCAGATGCTTCGTGATTATCAGGAGGATCTTATCGAGCAGGTCAGAGAAGCCTATCGCAGGGGTTACAGATCCCCCTGCATAGTTCTCCCCTGTGGCGGTGGTAAATCCGTCATCGTTGCTGAGATAGCAAAACGCACAACATACAATGGCAACAATGTGCTTTTCCTTATTCACCGCCGTGAGCTTCGTGAACAGATAATAAGCACCTTTTCAAGGTGGGGCGTTGATATGAGCCTGTGCGACGTTATGATGGTGCAGACTGCTGCAAGACGAGCCGAAAAGCTTCGTGTGCCGTCGCTTGTCATTACGGACGAAAATCATCATTGCCTTGCCTCATCATACAAAACTATATATGAGGAATTCCCGAAAGCACACTTTTTAGGGGTGACGGCTACGCCTGTCAGGCTCAACGGTGACGAGCTGGGAGATGTGAATGATGTGCTCATTAACGGTGTTTCCGCAAAATGGCTTATCGATAACAATTTTCTTGCACCGTATGATTACTATGCTCCATCGGTTTCCAATCTGACGGGTATAAAAATAACACACGGAGAATATGCCGCAGGCGACATTGAAAAGCTTCTTGCCAAAAACACAGTATTCGGTGATGTTATCACTTATTACAAAAAGCTTGCCTATGGAAAGCAGGCTATATGCTACTGCGCTTCAATACGTCACTCAGAGGAAATGGCGGCGGCTTTCAGAAAAGCAGGTATTGAAGCAGCTCATATTGACGGCGGCACTCCGCCCGCCGAACGTGAAAAAATTATTGAGGATTTCAGACGTGGGGCAATAGATATTCTCTGTAACGTTGACCTTATTTCAGAGGGCTTTGATGTTCCCGACTGCGAATGTGCAATACTGCTTCGCCCCACAAAATCGCTGACGCTGTTTATTCAGCAGTCAATGCGCTGTATGAGGTACAAGCCCGGGAAAAGAGCCGTTATTATAGACCACGTCGGTAATTACGCACGTTTCGGTATGCCGGATGATGACCGCAAATGGACTCTTGACAAAAAGGACAGGACAAGCCCCAAAAGCAAAGCCGAAAAGCCTGTCAATGCCAGAATGTGTCCTCATTGCTATGCAGTTTTCAAGTCTGCGGACAAATGTCCGAAATGCGGCTTTGTGTTCCCGAAGCAGGAACATCAGCTTGAAACAGCGTCGGCTGAGCTGCAGAAAATAGAGGGCTTCAAGCTTGACTTTTCTTCACCCGATGAGTGTAAAAGCTACGGTGAGCTTGTTGCTTATGCAAAAAAGCACGGATACAAACAAGGCTGGGCGTATTACCAAGCCAGAAACAGAGGTATGCTATGACAGAAGAACACGCTATGCAGAACGCTGTGCGAATAGCACTTTCGGAATATGCAACAGTATTCCGTGCTAACGTGGGCAGCGGTGTGACCTACGACGGCAGGCACTTTGAAACAGGACTTCCCAAAGGCTTTTCCGACCTTTTCGGATTCAGGCACTCGGACGGCAGGATATTTTTTATCGAGGTCAAAACGCCATCGGGACGTCTGAGCAGCTGTCAGAAGAATTTTTTAGAGCAGATGCGGAATTACGGAGCTATTGCAGGTGTTGCCCGCTCCGTTGATGATGCGGTAAGAATAATCCAGGAGGTATAACATAATGAACTTTACTACAAATTATGAAAACATCGGCAGTGGAAACGAACTGCTCCCTGTCGGAAAATATGAGTGCATTGTCAGGGACGCTGTTCCTGCGGCAACAAAAAACGGCACTCCTTATCTTGATATTCGCTTTGTTATCAGAAACGATGTTTCGCAGAAATATCAGAATAAATACATTTTCCACTCAATTTGGAAGAAGAAAGAACCGTCCGAGCAGGACAAACAAACAAACAATTACAGCTTTAAGCAGCTTATGAATCTTGCGAATGCTGTCAAGCTCCCCTCAGGCAAAAATTATGCGTCTGTTGCTGAACTTTGCAAAGACATTGCAGGCAAATGCTGCAACGTTGAGATCGAACACAAAGAATCCAACGGTCAGACAAGGGAACGTGTGAAATTTTGCAATCAGACCTCTTTTCCCGAATGTAAGCACGTTTTCAAGACCGCAGGCTCTTCACAGCAGGCAAACGATACATATAAACAGCCGAACCGGGACGCATTTGCACAGCCTGCGACAGCGCAGCAGCCTGTTGATCTCAGCGACTTTGAAGAAATAAACACAGATGACATACCATTCTGAGGTAAGTAAGATGTACGAAAAAATCCCTGCGGAACTTAAACAATATAACAATTGGATATGCTGGCAGGCGTTCTTGTCACCTACCGATGACGACCCGAACCATATCGGGAAAAAACCTATATGCGCAAAAACAGGAAAGCTTGCCTCTTCCACTAACAATGCTACCTGGTGTGATTTTGACACGGCAGTCAAAGCCTCCGTACATTATTCGGGCATAGGCTTTGTATTCACTGACACGCCATATTTTGGTGTTGATCTTGATAAGCTTGGAGATGATATTCAGAATTTTCAAAAAGGCGACACGCAAAACATCGTGAGTGAGTTTATTTATTGCTTGAGGTCATATACCGAGTTATCGCAGAGCGGAAAAGGATTACACATAATCTGTAAAGGATCACTTCCCCACAAAGGACGACGGAGCGGCAATGTCGAGATGTATGAAACAGGACGTTTTTTCACCATGTCTGGCAACGTTATTGCCGATTACGGGATTTCAGACTGTACAGACAGTATAAAGGCTCTTCACGAAAAATACATAGGCGGCGGAATTGCACCTGCTCCATTAAAAGCTCCCACAGCTGTCGGAAGCTTTAGCGGTGATATTTCCGAAAGGCTTGACAAACTGCGCCGTTCAAAGCAGGGTGCGCTTTTCAATGATCTTATGGCAGGCAATTTTGAAAGCCACTACAAGTCCCATTCCGAAGCGGACATTGCGCTCTGCAACATTCTTGCGTTCTGGCTTGGACGTGACGCTGATGCGATCGACAAGGTTTTCCGTTCATCGGGGCTTATGCGTGACAAGTGGGACAGAAAGCAATCGGGCAGCACTTACGGCGCATTGACGGTACAGAAAGCTGTTTCCGACTGCTTAACGGTTTATGGTGAAAAAGCACCCTCTCCCATAGATAGTTATTCCATAACCATTACTCCGAACGGCAGCACTCACATTGAGGACGAGAAGGGCAAAGAAGTCAGACTATACTCGCTGGACGATACGGGCAATGCAGAGCGAATGTTTGTAAATTACGGAAACCGTCTGCGTTACAGCTATGTGGAAAAAGCGTGGTACTACTGGGACGAACGCAGGTGGTGCAGGGACATAACGGGAACTATTGACCGTGTAGCCGATGATTCGCTCGGAATTATGCAGAGCGAACTTGAAATATACAGGCAGATAGACGCAAAAAGTCCCCCGAAAGACGGACAGCAATCAATGGAGAAGCTTTTTCAGCGTCATATCAGGACTTCACGAAGCTCAAAATCCAAAACGGCAATGAAAAAAGAGCTTCAGCACCAAGTCCCCGTAGTTCTCGGACAGTTTGACCGTGACAAATATGCTCTCAACACTCCGAACGGAATAATCGACCTTAAAGAGGGACGTGTACTTCCTCACGACATTGAAAAATACATAACCAAGCTTACAGGCACAGGCACATCGGAAAGTGACTGCCCTCAATGGAAAGCGTTTCTTGACACTATCTTCTGTGGTGACCGTGAAATGATACGATACATCAGCAAAGCTGTCGGCTATTCTTTAAGCGGAAGCACCTCGGAACAATGCGTTTTCTTCCTCTATGGCACAGGTCGGAACGGCAAGTCAACATTCCTTGATACTATCCGTGCGATGATGGGTGATTATGCTGCGAACGCACAGCCTGAAACGATAATGGTTTCGCAGAAAAGCACAGGCAGCGCACGTTCAGATATTGCAAGACTTAAAGGCGCACGCTTCGTTACGACAGTAGAACCTAACGAAGGTATGCGTCTTGATGAAGGACTTATAAAGCAGCTGACGGGTGGCGACCCTGTGACGGCTCGTTTCCAGTATTCGCAGGAATTTGAGTTCATGCCCGAGTTCAAAATATGGATGGCTACTAATCACAAGCCTATAATCAGAGGCACGGATACCGGTATATGGCGAAGAATACACCTTGTCCCGTTCACAGCGGTTATCCCCGAAAACAAAGTCGACCGCAATCTTCCGTACAAGCTGCGCAAGGAACTTCCTGCTATTTTGAAGTGGGCTGTTGACGGCTATGCGCTGTATAAGTCAGAGGGGCTGAGAATGCCTGCCGCAGTAAAAAATGCTGTGGAGGATTACCGCCGTGAAATGGACGTTATCTCAGCGTTCCTTAATGCCTGCTGCACCGTCGGCAGCGGTTCGGAGCAATCGAGTGTGCTGTATGCCGTATATTGCAAATGGGCAAGTGACAACAACGAATACAAGATGTCGCACACTCGCTTTACTACCGAGCTTTTGAAAAAAGACGGGATTCAACGGGAAGCAAGACGTGACGGGAAGTATATAACGGGAATATCTATTCAGGATTGGTATAAAAATCAATAATTCTGTTACGGGTTGTTACGGGTTTTCGGGTTTTTACTAAACCTTTCATAGGGAATTTGAAAAAGAAAATATATAGTATATAGAGAAACTTTTGAAAAAAGGTGTAAACCCGTCACACCCGTAACAGATTTAAGGTGGCTGATATGAAATATTACAGAAAACCTCTCCCCGATTTTTCAAGTGAAGCTGTATGGAAAGACCTCAAACGGCAATGCTATGACGGAACGATAGACTATGAGGACTTCCCTGCCGATGAATACAAATACTTCGACAGACTTCGGATAATTTATCTCAGGTTCAAATTTGACAATCTGCCAAAGGAAGAGGCTGAAAGACAGGAGCGTTTGCTGTCCGATGAATACAGCCTGTCAAAGAAAAAGGCAGCGCAGAGTTTGAATATCTGCCGCAAGTATCAGGACAGCATAAAGCGCTCCGAACAACTTAAAATACAGGTCAGTAAAGCCAAGTCAGACCGTGACAAGCTTATACCCGCTCTTAAAGCAGTAGGCTTGCTGACCGATGATGAAAGCTTTTATAGAATGAATATGGAGGGCTGACAATGGCTGATAAATACATAGACCGTGAAGCAATTATCGAAAAGCTAAACGAAATCGGCGGCTGTGATGCGTCAGATGATTTTAGCAAAGGGTGGGACAAGGCTATTGATGCTGCGATTGAAGCTGTTATGCAAATACCTCTCACTGATGATGACGACGATGAATATTAACCAATTTTAGACACGGCTTATAGGAGTGAGAAAATGACAACAACGGAAGTCAAAGCAGAGCTGAACCGAGTGAGAACCGCCGAACGTGCATACCGCTTTGCAAAAGAAAAAGCCCTGGCTTATTCGCAGCTGCTTGTATCTTGCAGGACAGTTCGCTATGAGAGCGACGGCAGTATTCACGAACGTGACGGCAATGCTGTGGAAAGAGCTTACTGTCAGGCGGCTGAATACGATGCTGAAGCGGACAGGCTTCTTGATGAATACAATGCTGCACGGAAACAGGCAGAGAAGCTTATTTCTTCTCTTGCCGAACCTGCTCAGCGTGAAGTGCTTTCACGGCGTTATCTTATGGGGCAGAAATGGGAGGAGATCGCAAAAAGTATGTACTATTCACGTCAGCATGTGCTGCGTTTGCATGGTTATGCTTTACAGAGTATGTGCTTGAATGTTACTGTTTCTGTATGATATTATTATGATAGCAAAGAAATAAAATCAACCGCCGCAAGCGTTCCCCTAAGCGCTCGGCGGGCTTTGCTTTACAGTTATTGTCATAATGCACTAAGAAAAATGTCGAATATGGATAATTTCACAATTTTTTGGTGTATGTATTGTATTTTGTCATTTGTTGGCGTATTATGATGATATGTTTATTTTTAGGGGGAACATCTTATGTTAGACAAAGATAAAAAAAACGTTCAATTTGCAAATTTCAACATAACATACTCAATAGCAAATGAATCAGACTCACTTCCGATGCTTACTTATTTTGATGAAATAATCATGCCTATTTTTAAATCAAACTATGTTAGACAAATACACGATAAAAATCAAGGGAAAAAAACTGAATATTCATTTTGCGATGTACAAGTAAAAGACATTAATGGTGAATATGTACTTGCGGGTTCACTTGTAAAAAATACATCTTATCAAATAAAATCCCAACTTGAAAATGGACATTTAATGTCAAAAGATTCAGATGTGCCAACTGCACCATATTCAAGATTTATAATTGCTTTAAAGAATCATAGGATGTTTCTTGTAAAAAACGAATCGTTAAGTCCTGATATACGAAGCTTTCAATCAACTTTCAAAGAAATTGCACAAAATTATATAACTAAAACAAATAAATCATTAAGCAACGAAAATCAACTTCCAATGCCTTGTATAAATATTGTTGACTTACCACAAAAAGAAAATATTGAAGAAGTTTTTTCAACCATACAGCGTATTCAAAGAATAGAGATAAAACTCTATCCTTTGAATAATGATATTGATCCATCGCCTATATTTTCTGATATACGTAAAATGATGGCTAACGTTGACAGTCAATGTGCAAAATTACAAGTAAATTCACCATCATCACTAAAAAATGTTGAAAAGCTTATAGAAAAAAGCAGTGGCTTAGTTGAACCTGTATTGTATGTTAAAAAGAAATCTGGAGAAAGAGAAACAATAAAATCTGATAAATTTACATCTTGCAAACCAATTTTTCTACCCGGTAGCGTAGAAGAAGAACATGATAAATATCTTATGAATTTTGCTATAAAGACGCCAGTTTTTAATACAACTAGTGAAGCAAATTTAAAAAAGTATGAAGAATGCTTAGAGATTATAAAAAAGTATCAAAAAATATAAAAAGGAGTTGTGATATGAGCACTTATTCTGATGCTACAACTTACTTAACCGAAGAATTATCTTTCAAAAAGCTTATTAAACTTTCAATAAAAGAATTAATCCCTAACAGCCTCGGCTCAATAACCATATCAATTATTTTATTAATTTTTTCATTAATTATATCATTTTTTATTGGTATATCACCAAACACAATCGAGATTGCAAATGATATTATAAAGCAGTTACTATCTGTTCAATTAGCCATATTTGCATGTGTTCTTACCGTATATTCAATTCTTTCTGCTTTTTTTACTGATAGCTGCTTAAAAAAATTAGCTCAAATAGAAACAACTGAAAATTCAAAACCTTTTTTAGTAAAATGCATCGAATATTTTGAAACATCTATTGTTATATACTTTATTGGAGTTTTAATATCTTTAATAGCTATGTTTTTAACATCAACAATGGAAACTAGTTTTAGGTTATTCAATTGTATTCTTGATGAGATATTCGCAATAATATTACTAAGCATTTACATATCAATAAATATCAGAATAGTTTTTGAATTAAAAAGTGTTATCTTTAATACTTTTTGTATTTTTAGGATTTATACTTCTTATCGTCTTATTGATTTTGAATTAAAAGAACATACAGAAAACCGCTCTTAACGAGTGGTTTTTTTATACCCCAAGGAGGTGAAGATCACGGGCAAAACAAATCCGCTCCGATATAAGTCCGCTGCAGAGATGTCGGCAGGTATCGAAGAATATTTCAGGGACTGCGAAGGTCACGTTCTGACCGACAGCAGCGGCGAAACTTTATACAACAAGAACGGTGAGCCCGTGATAGTCGGTGCTCACCCTCCTACCGTTACGGGACTGGCTCTTGCTCTTGGGTTCAAGACAAGGCAGTCCCTTCTTAATTATCAGGCTCGTTCAGACAAATTCAACGACATAATCACCGTTGCGAAATCTCGCTGTGAGAAATACGCTGAACGCCGTTTATACGACCGTGACGGTGTGAACGGGGCGAAATTCTCCCTCGCCAATAATTTTAAGGGGTGGCGTGAAAAGCCTTCTGAGGACAGCTCCGACGCTCTCTCAAAGCTTGATGATGTACTTAGCAAAATGACAAGCGGTGATGATTAATGCCGTTTTCTCCTATGCAGCGGGAATATTTCCGCTCGGCTGTACACCGCTGGAATGTGAAAGAGGGTGCGACACGTTCCGGCAAGACATATATGGACTACTACCTTATCCCGAAACGCATCAGAGCTGTTGCGGGGTATGACGGTCTTGCAGTCATTCTCGGCAACACAAAAGGCACTTTACAGCGAAATATCATTGAACCGCTTCAGAACATCTGGGGCGGTTCTTTTGTAAGCAGCATAAAGTCGGACAACACGGCTATGCTTTTCGGCGAAACTGTGTACTGTCTTGGTGCGGACAAAGTCAATCAGGTCGACAGACTTCGCGGTTCGTCCATAAAATATTGCTACGGTGATGAGGTGGTAACGTGGCACCCTGAGGTGTTCGATATGCTGAAATCACGTCTGGACAAGCCTTACAGCCGTTTTGACGGTACGTGCAATCCTGAGGGGCGGCATCATTGGTTCAAAAATTTTCTTGACAGCGATGCGGACATTTACCGCCAGAAATACACCATTGATGACAACCCTTTTCTGTCCGCTGAGTTTGTGGAAAACCTCAAGCGTGAATATGCAGGGACAGTCTACTATGACCGATACATCAAGGGTTTATGGGTAAATGCTGAGGGGCTTATCTACCGCACCTTTGCCGATGCTCCGCAGGATCTTATAATTGACAGCCTGCCTGATGACATCATCTTTGCGACGATAGGCGTTGACTTCGGCGGCAGCACTTCCGCTCACGCTTTCAACTGCACGGCTTTTACAAGGGGCTTTAAAGAGATGATAACCGTACACGACAGGCACATAAAAGAGGCTATAACCCCCGAAAAGCTGTATCGTGAATTTGGCTGTTTTCTTTCGGAATGTCGCTTGAAGCTTGGCGGCGGTGTCACTCTTGCAGATGTTTACTGCGACAGTGCAGAGCAGACGCTTATCGGCGGATTGAAAGTCGAGGCGGCACGGAACGGCTGGGCGGTGAATATCCACAATGCAAAAAAGAAAGAGATAAACGACCGTATCCGCTTCTACTGCATTATGCAGGGCGCAGGGCGGTACAAGATACACAAAAGCTGCAAGGCTACGATAGATGCGTTTTCTGAGGCTATGTGGGACGGCAGATACATCGGCAGGGACGTCCGACTTGATGACGGAACCACCAACATAGACAATCTCGATGCACAGGAGTATTCCACAGAGCCGTATATGAACGAAATAATGAAGAGGTGAAACAATGGTATTTGACGATATTATCAAAGCTTTTCCCGAGGACAATATTCCCGATCTTTCTGTTTTCTACAACAGAATAAGCAGCTGGAGCGACATTTACAAGGGCGAACCGGAATGGCTGACGGTAAAAAGCTCGGGACTTTACAAAAAGGCAAACCGCAAAAGCAACACGCTGAACATTGCCAAGGTGCTTTGTGACAAATTTTCCGCTCTTTGCTTTGCGGAACAGGCAGAAATAGCCTGCGATGAGCCGTTCAAAAGCTATATTGACACCGTGCTTGACGATGAGGGCTTTTGGAAGAACATTCCCGACCTTTTATCCAAGGCTTTTGCTCACGGCGGCTGTGTGATGCGTGAATATCTTGACAACGACAAGGTAAAGATAAACTACATTGAAGCTGCGGACTTCATTCCCATTGCGTGGGACAACAAGCGTATCACGGCAGGGATATTCCGCTCGCAGATGTATCGGAACGGTATTTATTACACCCTGCTCGAACGTCACAAGCCCGATGGCGGCAGGATAAGAGTTGACAGCAGGCTTTACCGCTCCTCCGATAAAAACAGCATCGGAACACGCTGTGCATTTTCGGAGCTTTATCCCGACGCTCCCGACTATGCTGTTTATGACACGGACGTACCTGTTTTTCAGTATTTCAAGCCTGCCTGCGCAAACAACAAGGACAGTTACATTCCTCTCGGCATATCGGTTTTTGCCAATGCCGCTGACACGCTCAGAGCCCTTGACACGGCTTTTGACAGCCTTGCAAGAGAGGTCGTTTTAGGCAAAAAACGCATAATCGTTCCGTCCTCCTGCATACAGACCGTTGTTGACACGGCTTCGGGAAAGATAGAACATTATTTTGACACGGACGACGAGGTTTTTCAGGCTCTCAAATGTGATGAGGAGCGTGACCTGAAGATCACCGATAACACGGTAACCCTGCGTATTGATGAGCACGTCAAGCTGATAAATGCACTTCTCAACATACTTTGCGCTCAGGTCGGCTTATCCATCGGTGCGCTTAGCTTTGATATGTCAAGCGGTGTAAAAACGGCAACGGAGGTCGTGTCCGAACAGAATGAAACTATGCAGACTATGAGGGCAAACAAAAATCTGCTTGTTGAATTTTTTGAGGGCTTATGCCGTGCCATAATTGCGCTGGGCGTTTCTGTGGGGAAGCTTCCGAACAAGGAATACAGCCTTGCTGTGGGCACCAAGGATAACGTCATAATTGACGAAAACACGCTTATCGACAACAATATCAAGCTTGTTGCGGCACGCTTACAGAGCAAGGCAGATGCCATTATGGAGATATTCAAATGCGATGAAAGCGAGGCACAGAAAAAGCTTGCCCGCATAAACAAGGAGCAGGATATTTCAGCCGATATGACCGATATGCTTGCTTTAAGGGGTGGTACTGATGACGGAGGCGGAGCTGCTTGAATATTCCCGGCCGGTAGTTGATGTTTACACGGCTATGGAGCACGATCTGATGGTGGCTGTTGCCGCTCAGATAGCAAAGGACGGTTTTGTTTCGGCAGCGTCAAAGTGGCGTATGCAGAAACTTGCTGAGGCAGGCGAGCTTAACAGGACGGCTGTCAATATCATTGCATCTTACACGGGCATACAGTCTGACGTTCTCACCGAGGCGATAACAAGTGCTGCATATGATGTAATAGACAACATAGAGCCTGCATTGCAGGCGGCAGCCCGTGACGGTGTCATATCGGACGCTGCTGTATCGGCAAGTGCATCTGCAAAACGTGTAATAAGCACCTATCGCAAACAGGCAAAAAGCGACCTTAACCTTGTAAATACGGTAATGCGGTACAAGGCAAAGGAAGCATATGTTGACCTTGTGAACAGGACATATGACGCTGTAAATGCCATTGAGGACGTTCCCAACAGGCAGGAGCTGCTTAACACGCTCGGAAAGCATACCCTGTCGGCTGTGACGGGTGCTGAGAGCCGTTCCGCCGCTGTGCGCAAATGCATACAGGAATTCAACGCAAAAGGAATACCCGCATTTGTGGACGCAGCAGGACGGCAATGGTCGCCTGAGGCATATGTCAATATGGACATCAAAACAACGGTATCAAACGTTGCTCACGCCGCTCAGGACGCTCGCTGTGACGAATACAGCATCGATCTGATAGAAGTATCATCACACAAGGGAGCACGTCCGAAATGTGCGCCTTATCAGGGCAGGATATTCAGCCGCAGCAACAAGAGCGGCATCGCTCACGACGGCAGCGGCAGGGAGATACAATACTCCCCTCTTTCCGAAACTTCATACGGTGAACCTGACGGGTTATTCGGCATAAACTGTCACCACAAGAAATATCCGTTTGTTGACGGAGTGAATTTTCAGCGGTATTTTCCTTACGAAAAGGACGAAAACGATGCTTACTATGCGGCTTTGCAGAAGCAGCGTCAGCTTGAACGGCGTATCCGTGAGCAGAAGCGTGAAATTGATATGCTGAAAGAGGTCGGCGATGATGAAGGCATAAAGGCTGCAAGGGCAAAGCTTCGTGAACAGCAGGCTAAGTACAAGGAATTCTCCGAGAAAAACGACCTCGCTATGCGGAAAAGCAGGACGGCGGTGAGCAGGAAGAATACTCAGAAACCGCTTGACAGCGGCGGTGGAAGTGGTATAATAGAAAGTACAAAAGGTAATCTTAAAGAATATATTGGTCAGCCTATTATAAAAACTGATAATCAGCACGTTCGTGAATGGTATTACGCCAATGTATCTGATATTCCTAATCAAATAAATCCGCATCTGTCTATTGAAAAGCAGGCTGAACAAGCTTTTGAATTAAGAAATAAATACAAGCATCAAGCACGAACTGCTATGACAGATATTGAAACTGCAGAAATGCTTGAAAAGAAACGTCCTGCTCCTACGTTTGAAGAACTTGTGGAAAGCAAGATGCGACGCAAGGGAATGACAAGGCAAGAAGCAGTTGAGGATATTCTGAAAACCGCATCAAAAACTAATGAAAATGTAAACAAGGAATTTGGTCTGTGAGGTGATGTCAATGTTTGATTATAATATTTTTCCGGATAATAATCCAATTGAATTTAAAAAAGCTTGTGAAAAAATTGAGCAGAATTTTCACGGAGCTGATAAAAAGAAAATACTTATAGACGTTGACGGAACAACTATCCAAACTTATGTTTACAATCAGAAAAACATTGACGTATATGATGATTATGACATAGGTGCAGTATTTATAAAATCCGAAATAAATCTTGATTCAATATTTTCTATTAACCGCCCTTAAACAAGGCGGTTTTTCTATGCCTAAAAAACGACCTCACTATGCGAAAAAGCAGGACGGCGGTGAGCAGGAAGAATGCTCAGAAACCGCTTGACAGCGGCGGTGGAAGTGGTATAATAGAAGTAGGAAGTGAATTACCTATGAATGCGTTGTCACGCAAAGCAAAGTCTGATGATTACATAGAACCTATGCCTAAAAAACAATTTCAACGCATTTGCAAGTCTTTCAAATCTAATGGCGGTATAATTCAAATGAATGATGCCACAGATGAATATTTAAGATCAAAGAATGCAGAAGCCATTACTTATGACAGCAAAACAATCCTGCTTAAACAAAATCCATCAAGGGCAAGTGTATTTGAAGAACTGATACATACACATCAGTATCGCATCGGAGAAAATGACGGTAGTTATGTAAGCCGTTTAAAATGTGAAATTGCTGCACAAAATAAGCTTATAAAATTTTCAAAAGAGTATAGGCTAACTGACAAAGAAGTTTTACAGACACAAAAAGCTTTGGAAGCATATGAAAATGAATTAAATAATTATTATAAAAACGGAGGTGTTTGATATGTTAAAGGTATTAGATGTATTTCCTATTGGGAATATGCTTTCTGTAACATTGGAAGGTCCTTGCGATAACGTAAAAAGCGGTTGCAAACTTATTGACAGTAATGGCAATGCTATTGTTGTGGTTTCTGTTGCAATGACACGTCATAACAATCCTGCTGACATAAATAAAAACACAACCGTAATGGTACACTCTTGTCAAATAAAAAAAGGCTCTGAGTTATCCATAGCATAAATATTAATCAAGCCGTCCCGAGAAATCGAGGCGGTTTTTCTATGCCAGAATAATTAAATACAGAAATAAGCGTTCGGTTCTCCAACAGTTGGAGGACAGGGCGCATTTTTTATGCCCGAAACACTCTTACGGCTTAAAACTGCGAGCGGAATAACGGTCTACCCGACCTTAAAGGAGGAATTTTTATGGCAGATGAAATCAAGACAGGAAGCACAACCGAAACAAACAGCGGAGGTGATCCAAAACAGCCCGTAAGTCCGCAGGGCGAAAAGGGTGTATCTACGAACGAGGGTGCGGAAAAGACCTTCACGCAGAAAGAGCTTGACGACATCGTTAAGCAGAGGCTTGACAGGGCTAAGAAAGATATGCCTTCCAAAGAGGAAATGGACGCATTTCACAAGTGGCAGGACAGCCGGAAAACTGCCGAACAGCTTTCGCAGGAAAAGATAACCGCTGCCGAGAACGGCAGGACAGAGGCTGTGAAGCGTGCTGAAGAGGCAGAAGCCAGATGCACGGCTTATTCCAAGGGCGTAAAGGCTGAGGCTGTGGACGATGTTATTGCCCTTGCTATGGCTAAGGTGAGCGACAGCAAGACCATTGAGCAGGCTATTGACGAGGTAGTAACAAAATATCCGTCATTCTGCGGTGCTGCCGAAACAAAAAGCAGCATTACCACAGGCGTGAGCTTCAACGGCTCTCCAAACGACAGGGACGGCGTTACCGCCGCTTTCCTTAGGCGAAATCCGAACATCAAAATTTAAACGGAGGTAAAATTTATGGCACATGAATCACAGGACAGATATTCCCCGCTCGTTCTCGCTAAGATAAGAGCGGAAAACGTACTTAAAAACGGCATTGTATTCAACAACGACTATGAGGGCAGCCCTAAGGCAGGCTCGGTCAAGATACCTGTAAGAGATGACGAGGTGGCTGTTTCCGACTATGACCGTGCAAACGGCATCTCGGTAAAGCACGGCTCAACTGCTTATATTACTATGGTCATCGACAAGGAAAAGGCTGTTAATGAGCTTATTGACGGCTATGATGCAGAGCTTGTCCCCGATGACCTTGTTGCTGACCGTCTTGACAGCGCAGGCTATTCTCTTGCAAGACAGCAGGACATTGACGGTGCTACCGTACTGCTTGCGGGTGCAGCTGTTATCAACACCGCAAAGCTTTCCGAAAGCACGATTTACAGCGCAATCGTTGATGTCCGCACTCAGATGTCAAAGGACAATATCCCGAACGACGGCAAGCGTTACATTCTCGCTACTCCCGAAACATACTCCCTTATCATCAAAGCACCTGAATTTATCAAGGCTTCCGACCTTGGTGACAAAGTCGTTCAGGACGGCATTATGGGACGCATTGCAGGCTTCAACATCATTGAATGGAACGATAACACAGCAGGACTTGCATTCATTGCAGGTCACCCGAAATTCGCCACAAGAGCGGAAGAATTCTCCGTTCCTGTTCATATTCAGGATCTTAACGGTTCGGGTGATTACATCGGTGCAAGTGCTGTTCAGGGACGTATGGTCTATGCTCACAAGGTGCTTCGTTCCGTTGCTGTCAAGGCTGTTTATGCTCCGGGCTCTGTGACAGCTTCACTTGCCGCTGCATCTGACAAGGGCAAAACTACTGTTACCGTTACCGATCACGGCACAGACACACTCGCTTACAAGCTCAACCCGTCAAGCCGCATTGCTTACGGTACAGCTTCATCTGCTTATGCAGGCACAGCTATCACAGGCGGCACAGCTGACATCAGCGTAAAAGAGGGCAATGTTATCGAGGTTGCCGAATTCAAGGACGGCAGCTGCGTAAAGGTCGGCTATTACACCGTCAAGGCGTCCGACATCAAGGCATAAGCTATGGCATACATCACAGAGGATTATTACCTCAACGATTACAAGGGACAGCCCACAGAGGACGACCTTTCCGCTCTTATCGAGCGGGCGTCCGATACTGTGGACTGCCTTACCGCTTATGCTGTCGGTGACATTGATTCACAACCTGAGCATATTGCAAGGCTCATTAAAAAAGCTGTTGCGGCTCAGGTCGAATTTATGGACGCAAACGGCGGTCTTGCCGCTTTCAATGACGGCGGTGTTTCTTCCTGCACTATCGGCAAATTCAGTTACACGGCAGGAGGCAGCTCCGACGGTGCTTCATCGTCCCGCTGTTCTCCTGCGGCTGTGAATTTCCTTGAACACACGGGACTTTTATACAGGGGGCTTTGATATGCGTATACGTCCTATCCCGAAGCATTTGCTCATACACTCTGCGGAGCTTATTACCGTATATGACCCTGACAAATGGGGCAACGGTGCTATGAAGTCTGTGTCCCTTGAACACGTTCGCATTGAGCCGTCACACAGGCAGTCTGCCGATACTTCGGGGGCAGTCATTCAGGCGGAGGCTGTGCTGATATATGATGTCATAAACAGCGTACCCAAGGATGTTTCGTTTGCCTTATGCGGCGACAGGGTAAATGAGCATACCGTAAAGCTTCAGCAGGTGCGTTTCGGCGGCAGGCTTTACACGGTACACAAGATCGATATGCTCTTTTCGGGCAGCGGTCTGCATCACATTGAGGTGATGCTTGTATGAGCGGCGGTCTGAGGTTCAGGCTTGACATACCGCAGATAATCTCGGCTGTTGACGGTGCTGATGACCTTGCTGTTTTTGCTATGTCCGAACAGGTGCTCAAAGACAGTAATTTTTACTGCAAGCAGGAATATGACGGGCTTATTGACAGCTCGCTCATCAACACCAATATTTCACTCGCTGACTGTGGGCTGAGCGGCTCAAATGACGATATGCCCGAAGCAGAAAAAAGAATGCTTGCTCAGGCAGAGGGCAGCGATCTTGAGCGTGGCATAATCAAATGGGATATGCCGTATGCAAAAGCACAGTATGAGCTTGAAAGCGCAGTTAAAGATCCAAATCAGAATGCCCAGTATATGTGGTTCGGCAAAGCAAAAGATGTACACCTTGACGAATGGAACAAGGTATATGAAAACGCTTTTAAGAGAGGTATGAGGCACTAATGGCAACGATACAGACTGATATTATCAATGCTGTCACAGAACTTGCGGAGGTGGACGTTATCGGTCAGATCTCCGAGGCTGTAAGCTGTTCAATGCAGTTTGCGGGCGGCTCTTCCGTGAAGAAATATCTTGACGGCAGCGGTATCAACACTTTACGCATACTTTGCTTAGGCAGGAGCAGCGATCAGGCGGCTTTATCCGATCGTCTGAACGGCATCTGCAATACACTCTGCAAGGTACGCAGACACAAGGGCGAGGGTTGGGAGATAAGACGCATTTCCGTCGGCACTCCCCCTGCGCCAAAAGGATATATCGAGGGCGGTGTGTGGGTATACTCCTGCGTACTGACCGTTGAATACTTCTACAATAATTTATAAAGGAGAATGGCTATTTATGAAACTTTCCGAACTTATGAAAAATGTAACTCCGTCAGCTGATTTCAGCGGCTATGTTATGGCTGATGATATGGTTCTTGCCATTGATACCTCTGAGGGTCAGGATGCAGAGGTCGGCGACTATGCTGTTGTACAGATAGGCATTGAGGGCGTTGACCCATATGCACTAACCTAATCAAATATCAGACATCTGTAATGAATGGCGTTTACAACGTTTTTCGACGCTGCAAATAAGGGATATTGTTTCAAACACCTCTCTAAAAGCAAGAGAATCAAAAGCAAAAATACCTGTCAAAATCCAAGAGTAAACAATCTTCATTTCCCTCCACAAGCTCCTCATCATTTGGTGCTGTGGGGGAAAAATCGCTGTCAGACAACAGCTTTTCCATAAGCAGAGCAATCAGCATTTTGCAGCTAAGCCATGCTTTGCTTGAATCAGGGGTTTTAGTTGGCATTGAACCCAGTTTAAGGATTGATTTATAGCGTTTGAATACCATTTCGACCTGCCATCTGAGCTTGTATAAATTCAGTATTTGTTCAGCTGTAAATGTGTCATCGAGAGATGTTATTACAAAAAAATATTGATGTACAAACTTTGTGTCATCGGAATATGTCATTTGATTTTTGCTTTCTTTTCTGCGAAGCTTCTTTTCTGTACGTTTTAATGCCTCTTTATCTTTTTTTACCGCACATATCCTTAACGGAACTGTTTCTTTCTTTGAATTTTTGATAAATATTTTTATATCTTTAATGCTGCCGTCAACATCTTTCAGAATATCCGAAAAAGTTACTTCTTCACCATTTTCGGTGTACATTTTAAATGACTTGTTCTTCACTCTGAGAACAAAATCAGCACCGCATTTTTGACAATATTCTATTCCTTTAAGTGATGCGTACGCCCTGTCACCAAGAACAAGGTCATTTGGTTTAAATTCAAAGTTTGTAAGACTTTCTCCGGTTGTTTCGGGAGTAAGCTTAAACTCTGAACAAGTGAGTGTAAACAAATTCAGCGCATAATGAATATGCCATTTCTGATTTGCCTTTCCACCTGATGTAATATCGGTAGCATCTACAGCCAATACGTGATAGTTTTCTAATATCTCAGGTTTGGAATATTGTATAATTTCACTTGGAGTAAGATTTTCGATTATCCAATCAAACCAATTCCCACATCTGCTGAAGCGTTTCATAAAGCCTACATCGCTTATATCATATATGCCCGCTGCTTTGGCATAGCTCTGTACTTCAATTAATGAATGATTGTATCCATAAAAAAGGCATAGTGTTAAAAGGTCTTTTTCACTTTGAAGTCCTCTTTTTCGGGTCATTGCCTTTGTTTCCCAACACGCTTTTTCATATCCCTCGGGCAGCATTTTTATTAACTCTTCTCTTGTCATTGTTTTATCACCCTTTTTTATTTTACCATATTTTTAGGGTAATTGCAAGGCTAAGTTAGTGCATATGGGGCAGAGCCCTTGTCGCTCCCGCAGGAGCGAAATCCCCAAGCGCATTCTAACAGCAAAAGCAAAACAATAAAACGAAAAGCAAAACTAACAAACAAAAAAAGCGCAATGCAGCACAAAAAAGTTGAACCAAACAGATGTAACGCCAGTTACAATCTGACCTGACCCGTTAATCTGCATTGCGCTTATTCTATCCTAATTAAGCCAAACTAACCCTTTTCAAAATTTGCGAGCGTAAGCGGAGCAAATTTTGAAAACAAAGCAAAACTATAAAATCAAAGATACCAAGCTAAACTCCCCCTTGCCATAAACGATACATTCAAGCGTCAGTGCAGAATTATCGTTTATGAGCAACGAAACAAAAGTAACGGTTCAATAAAACAACGCAGTATCTTATAAAACAGTCACGTTCAAGGCGGGATGGGAAACCCATCCCCTACGAAGTTATGCGGTATATCCAAGACCATTCCATATGATTTTTAGCATAGTTTTGTTGGTTATCCTTATGTATCTGTCAGTTTTGCTGTGTTTTATAAATTTGTATTGCTTACGCATACAAATTTATAAAAGGGTTACTTTAGCTTAATAATTTAGAATTAGCGCAATGCAGATTAACGGTTTTACTTAGATTGTAACTAACGTTACTTCTCTTGGTTTTACCTTTTTGGGCTGCATTGCGCTTTTATTTTTTCATTTTGCTTTTCATTTTATTGTTTTGCTTTATTCGTTAGAATGCGCTTGGCGAGTTTCGCCTCTGCGGAGGCGATTTAGTGGGGCTACTCGCCCCCCTAAAAACCCCCTCGCCAGCTGGGCTCAGCTGGACCAGCTTATGGGGTTCGCTTGGTACTATCGACCGCGGCGGAAACGTTTATTACAGTTCACAGCAAAATTTAAACCGCCGCCCCCTCAAAAAATAAAAAAATAAAAGTCCTCACAAGCTGACCTTTTTGAAACAAAAGCAACAGCCACAAAAATTCTTAATTCTTAATTTTTAATTCTTAATTAAAAAGGCACTCTCCGAAGAGAATGCCTTTATTTGTTATATCAGTCAGCCTTTTTTGCTTCGTCAAACAATGCTTTGACTTCATCAGACGGCTCTTTATCAAGCAATGACACAACTACTGTGAGAATTACCGATACTGCAAATCCCGGTACGATCGAATACAGTATCGAACTCCAATGGAGTATGTACTCCCATACGATAACTGTTGCTGCACCGCCGATAATTCCTGCAACTGTACCTTTAAGGGTGAGTCGTTTCCAGTAGAGCGAGAAGATTATCGCAGGTCCGAATGCTGCACCGAAACCTGCCCATGCATTTGATACGATACCCATTATTGAATCGTTAGGGTTCAGGGCAAGTATACATGCTATTACGGATACAAGCATTACTGTTCCTCGACTTATCCACATAAGCTTTTTGTCTGATGTTTCTTTCTTTACGATTACTTTATAGAAGTCGTTGACTACTGCCGATGCTGTTACAAGAAGCTGGCTGTCTGCTGTACTCATTATCGATGCAAGTACGGCTGAAAGGAAGAAGCCTGCAAGAAGTCCGGGGAACAGACGCTTTACTGCAAGAATAAAAATAAGCTCCTGCTCGCTGCCTGATAGTGTTACTCCTATGCTGTCAAGGTATACTCTTCCGAGGATACCGATAAGAACTGCTGCGGTAAGAGAGATAAGCACCCACACGATAGCAATTATCGCTGACTTCTTTACGCTCTTTGTATCCTTTATTGCCATAAAACGAACAAGGATATGCGGCATACCAAAGTAACCAAGAGCCCATGCCAGATCGCTTATGATGCTGTTTGCCGAATGTCCTTTAAACAGTGATGCATAGCCTGATGCGTCCTGCCCCTCATCAACGATCTTAAGAGTGTTTGTTATCATATCGTGGCTGAAATCCTTTGTTGCGGAAACAAGTGCGATAGGAAGTGCTACTATGGCAATTACCATAAGAAGTCCCTGAACAAAGTCTGTCCATGCAACAGCGTTAAATCCGCCCATCAAGGTGTAAATAATAATGATAAGTGCCGAAATGATGACCGCAAGCTTTGTGTAAAGCTCATTGCTTGAATCAATATTGAATACTACCTGAAAGAGCTTTCCGCCCGAAACAAATGCGGAGGTCGTATAAACCAAAAAGAAAATAAATATTACAAGCGCACATACAAGACGTACAACGGGGCTGTCCGCTTTGAATCGGTTCTGGAGGTACTGCGGTATCGTTATTGAATCCCCTGCTACCTCTGTAAAACGGCGGAGCGGCTTTGCAACGAATGCCCAGTTAAGTATAGTGCCTATTGCAAGACCAATGGCTATCCAATAGTTGCCCATACCCGATGCATATGCAGCACCCGGAAGTCCCATAAGAAGCCAGCCGCTCATATCAGATGCCTGAGCCGACATTGCTGTTACCCAGCTGTTAAGATGTCTGCCTGCAAGAAAATAATCGCTCATTTTCTTGCTCTTGTTGCTGAAATATACTCCGATACCGATCATTGCTGCAAGATAGATAAGAAACGCTATCAGAACGGATACGTCAGCATTTTTGAAAAAATCCATTCATATCATCCTTCCATGACCCAAAAATAAATAACACATACCCTTTTATTATACTATCTTCGGTACGGTAATGTATTAATAAACAATTAACTGAGCATAATTTGTGAATAACATTAGTTTTTATTATTCATTTTGTGCAAATTTTATCTATGACGCAGGATTTATGTGGACATTTGCCGCAATTAAGGTTAAAATAAAGGTATAAATGATATAAGGAGGAGCCGGAAATGCTTGAACACAGATACTATGATATATTCAGAGAATGCTTTAAAGACCTTACGCTTACCGAAAAACAGCTTGACATTCTGCTTGATACGGACAGCTGTACTATAATAAAAGATGAAAACGGCTTTGCGGCGGTAAAGGACAATTTTATAAGGCTCATATGCGTGAAGCCTTCGGAACAGCATAAGGGTAAGGGTTCAAAGCTGCTTGCCGATTGTGAAAGGCTTATTATGGATAACGGCTACACCGAAGCTGTGCTCGGCGGTTCGGATTCACAGCTTTTTATGGGAGCTGTAACGACCAAAGAGGAATATGAAAACAATGACAGCTTCTTTTTTGGCAGAAAAGGCTACAAAGCCGATTGGCAATGCGTTGAAATGAAGCTTGAACTTAAAGACTTTTCCGCCGACAAATACAGAAGTTGTAATGAAAACTTGAACTTTGGATTTTATGACGGCGATATGGAAACACTTTATGAAAAGGTCGCAGCGGTAGACAAGGACTGGGTGCAGTATTTTAATGATGTACCTGTTTTCTGTGCATTTTACAACGGAGAGATAGCAGGCTTCTGCATTGTTGGTTTTGATGACATCTGTCTTTTGAGCGGAGATAACATTAGGGTTGGAAGTACAGGCTGCGTGGGAGTTGTGCCCGAAACAAGGAAGCACGGCATAGGACTTTCAATGGTCGCACTTGCTTCGGAAGAACTGAAAAAGCATGGCTGCGACCTAAATTTTATACATTGCACCCATCTTGAAAGCTGGTACAAAAAGCTTGGGAGCGAAACATTCCTGCGTTTTTGGTTCGGGAAAAAGCAGCTTGACATCGGTCTGTAACCAAATTTAACTTGATTTAATGCCGCAACTGTGCTATTATGTAAATACATATTTCTGAAAGGAGCAGCTTTTCACCAAAAGCTCTTATATGATATGGAAAAAGTAATGAAGGTTTTTAAAAACAAATGGTTTATCCTTTTTGTAAGTATCCTCAACGGATTTTACACACTGGGACTCTGTTACTTTGCATATGCGGCAATGTTCTATAAAATAGAATTTACCAACACTGTGAAATTCGCAGTAGTATATTCGGTAATATCGGTGATAGTGGGACTTTTTATGTTCTACACAAGAAAATCTGTGCTGACCTGCGTGTTCAATATATTGAATATGTTTGCATTCCTGCCGTCGCTGCTGCTGGCATGGGGAAACTGGCCGCTGCTGATACCTGCGGCGATAGTAACGCTTTTCGGATTTTTCTCCTGCAAAATGAACGACACGGTGAAAACAGTGTTCGGAACGATATTCCTATTGATGTATATAATATGCTGTATAGCGTTCTTCCTTATAATGAACGTGTTCAGAGTAACAACGGTAGATACAGTTATGGAACAGGGCGTGTCACCGTCGGGATATTTCCGCTACTACGTTATGAATATCGAAAACAAATCCTCGGGCAAAACGGCGGTCTATATCGAACCGAATACCCTTGACATTGACGCTTTCGGCTTCCTGGAGCTTGATACCACAATAAAAAAGCTTGTCAAGCAGGCAAACAACCCGACTGAAATGAACTGTGAATGGCATAACGATAAGCTTTATATCAACGGCGAGGAATATTTCTATGAAGGTGATTTTGTGACCGTGAAAAACGGTCAGCCTGAGTATAACTTCCTTGACGACAATTGGACGCATACCTACTTTGAGGCAAACTACCCATTATTTGACGCAATACACCGTATCATAACCATAATAAAGAATAAATTCGGCGGTTCGGGCGAAGCGACCCTGCTTTGGCATTAAAAAGGTCAGCTTGCGAGGATATTTAAGGAAGTGCTGATTAAATCTGGTGCACATATTGCGCCGTCAGATTTTTTGTCAGCTTGTACGAAAGCGACGCAGGAATACTTGCGTATTTCAAGGAGTTTTCGTGCAAGATGACGGAAAATCTGCAAGCAAGATGTGTGCCAAGTCGTTAGACGCGATTTAATCAGTGCTTCCTTAATTTTTATTTTTTGGGGGGCGGCGGTCTGAAGTTTGCTGTAAGCTGTAAGAAACGTTTCCGCCGCGGTCGTAAGTACCAAGCAAACCCAAACACTTAGAACCTCTGCGGCATTTCAATGAAAAGCTTGAGCGGCAGAGAGTAAAGCTCCCCAAGCACATTCCAACAAATAAAACGAAAAGCGTAATGCAGCTAAAAAGGTTGGTACGACAGATGTAACTAAGGTTACGATCTGCCCCGACCCGATGATCTGCATTGCGCTTATTCTATCTTAATTTCCCCTTTTCAAAATTTGCAAGCGAAACAGAGCAAATTTGGAAAACAAAGCAAAACTGACAGATACAACGGATAACAAACAAAATATGCCCATAAACAAATACCATAACATAAAATTTGCATTAAGGTATGTCATTTTCATAAATAATATGATATAATAAAACCGTACATAACGTGAATTATGAAAGGATAACTATAAAATGCAGAAATACAGCAAAAAGAGCAGACAAAGCCCTGAAAGCAAATGCACCGTTTACAAAGTGGAAGAGCCTATGGGTCTGCTTGATTTCCTTTATAAAAAAATGTCGGGGAAGTCGGCAAACAAGGTCAAATCCGTACTTAAATACAAGCTTGTGTCCGTTGACGGAAAGGTAACAACTCAGTTCAACTATCCTTTGCAGGTCGGTCAGGAAGTTTCCGTCGCATCGTATAAGCCTGAATACAAGCCTGCCGTTATTGAAAATATGCCCGAGATAATTTATGAGGACGAGAACATCGTTGTCATTGACAAGCCTGCGGGACTTCTTGCAATCGCAACGGAGGACGAAAAAAACGAAACGGCTTATCACATTATGACAGAGTATGTAAAGCTAAAAAATAAAAATAACCGTATTTATATAGTGCATCGCCTTGACCGTGACACATCGGGAATACTTCTTTTTGCAAAGAATGAGGAAACAAAGCATATGCTTCAGGACAACTGGGACAGCCTTGTAAAATTCCGTGGCTATGCCGCATTGCTGGAGGGTCACCCTGAGGAAAAGAGCGGCAGGATAGAATCATGGCTCCGTGAAACAGACAGCCATTTTGTTTTTTCCGCTCACACAAAGGGCGAGGGTAAATACGCTGTCACAAATTACGAAATAAAACGTGAGAGCAATAATTATTCCCTTGCCGCAATAAATATCGAAACAGGCAGAAAAAATCAGATAAGAGTTCATATGAGCGAAATGGACTGCCCTATTGCAGGTGATAAAAAATACGGTGCAAGGACTAACCCTATACACCGTCTTGCACTTCAGGCTGATATGCTTGCAATTGAGCTGCCTTATCTTAATGAGGTAAAGGAGTTCAAACTCCCTGTGCCGAAAAAATTTATCCAATGTCTGAAAAATGATGAGAAATAAGGAGTATTTGAAATGGCAGATATAAAACCCTATGAACGCAGTCCTTTTTATTACGAAACAGATAAAATGGGTATCGTTCATCATTCAAATTATATAAGATGGTTTGAGGAATCGAGAATTTATTTTCTCGAAAAGGCAGGCTTCCCTTATGAAAAAATGGAAGAGACAGGTGTTATGATACCTGTGCTTTCCGCTGCCTGCGAATATAAAAATGCTGTAAAATTCGGCGAAACTGTGCTTATCGCTCCGAAGATAGAGGAGTTCAACGGCTTCAAATTCCGCATCACCTACAAGGTCATCGGCAAGGAGGACGGTGTTCTCAGAGCAACAGGCGAAACACGTCATTTCTTTACCGATATGAGTATGAAGCCGCTGCGCACAAAGCACTCTCACCCCGATATTTACAAGGTATTCAACGATTATATCGGTGTGGATTTTTTTGAATAACGGAGAAAAGTATGGAATATAAATTCAAAGCAGATGATAAAAATGTCCGTGTTCTCGGACGCACTCTTTACCGCAATGATATAAGATACTTAGGCTATTCCTGCACAGCGGTCGAGTTTATTTTTACAGGCACAAAGGTATCTGCGGAGATATTTACGGACTGGGAGCTTGACGAGCCTTGGAAAGCTGTTTTTCAGCCTTATGCGGCAGTATTTGTGAACGACAGCGATGTTCCTTATAAACGCTTTGCCGTTGACAGCGGTACGAATACCTATGAGATATACAAAGCTCCTGACGGAAAGCCAGCCGAAACAAAGATACGCATAATGAAATTATCGGAAAATGCATTCAGCAAGCTTGGTATCGTTTCTGTCACGACAGACGGCGAACACAGACCGACAGTTTCCGAAAGCTGCCGCAGAATTGAATTTGTGGGGGACTCCATAACCTGCGGCTTCGGCATTGAGGGCATTTTCGGCAAGGATAATTTTATGACAAGTCAGGAGAACCCTTGGGAAAACTATGCGGCTCTCACGGCAAGACATTTCGGTGCGGACTTTGAACTTGTATCCTGGACATCTATCGGTGTGATTTCAAACTCTGTCAAGGAGGACGTTGACGAGCCTGCCACAGACTGGCTTATGCCGCCTCTTTACGACTACACGGACAGAGCGGTCGAGGGCTATCTCGGCGTTGACGACAAGGACAAGGAGATATGGGACAACAGCCGTTTTGCACCTCAGCTTATCGTTGTGAACCTTGGTACGAACGACAAGGATTACACAAGAGGAGTTCCCGAACGTGTAAAAGCCTTTGAAGATGGCTACAAAGCTTTTATTGAAAAGATACGCTGCAAAAATCCCGATGCCTTTATCATATGTGCGCTGGGTGCAATGGGTCAGGAGCTTTGTCCGCAGGTGGAAAATGCTGTGGCGGAGCTTAATAAGACCGATAAAGAGATATTCTCTGTGCGTTTTGATGTTCAGCTTGAAGAGGACGGGATAGGTGCGGAAATGCACCCTGCCCTTAAAACACACAGAAAAATGGCGGACAAGCTTATTGCAAAAATAGAAGAGCTGAAAATTTTCGGCTGAGTGAAAGGAAAGATAAATATGTCTGTAAATATTGCTATTGACGGTCCTGCGGGAGCGGGAAAAAGCACCATTGCAAAAGCCGTTTCAAAAAAGCTTGGCTACATTTACGTTGACACAGGTGCGCTGTACCGCTCTGTTGCGTATACAATGCTGAGGGACGGTATTTCCCCAAAGGACGCCGCAAAGGTGGAGGAGAAACTTTCTTCCCTTGACAAAAATTATTTCAGCCTTGGATTTATTGACGGCGCACAGCACATTTTTGCAGGGGGCGAGGACGTTTCCGATAAGATCCGCACTCCCGAGGTATCAATGGGTGCATCGGACGTTTCGGCAATACCTTATGTACGCAAATTCCTTTTTGAGCTGCAAAGGAGCATTGCCGCAGAAAACAATGTCATAATGGACGGTCGTGACATCGGAACGGTGGTGCTGCCAAATGCCGATGTGAAGATATATCTTACAGCTTCGGCTGAGGTTCGTGCGGAGCGCCGATACAAAGAGCTTGCGGAAAAGGAAAACTGCCCGACGTTTGAGCAGGTGCTTGCGGACATAAAGCAGCGTGACTACAACGATATGCACCGTGAAACAGCACCGCTGAAAAAGGCTGATGATGCTGTGCTTGCGGACACCTCGGACGTTGACCTTGACGGTGCTGTTCAACTTATACTTGATATTATAAAAAAAGTAGATAAATGAAAAAGGATACGCATTTCGCTTTTGGGTGTGGTGCGTATCCTTTTTATTTTTTTATTTTGGAAAGCAGCTTTAGCTTGGTCTGCTGCTTATAATGTCCTGAATATTACAAGGCAATATTTGCAGCTAAGTGCATTGTGACCATAAACGGTGCAAAATCTTGGACATTCCGTGAGCTTATATTTCCTCCAGCGAAAGAGTTGCAACGGCATTGAGCGTCATATCACCACGGTGTCCCGCAAGGTAGTCATAATAAGCCTGACAGCCTATCATTGCCGCATTGTCGCCGCAGAGGTAAAGGGGCGGCATATAAAGCTTGAAGCCGTTTTTCTTACACTCCTTTTCAAGAAGCGAGCGTATACCACTGTTTGCCGAAACACCGCCTGCAAGGGCAATTGTTTTGTAGCCGTATGCTTTTGCTGCGGCTATTGTTTTGCTTACAAGTATTTCCGATATGGTTTTCTGGAATGAAGCTGCCATATCGTTTTTGTTTATCTCAATGCCCTTCTGTTCGGCATTGTGTACGGTGTTTATTACGGCGGTTTTAAGTCCGCTGAATGAGAAATCAAACTCGCTGCCGTTTATTTTCGGGTGCGGCAGCTTGTATGCATTTGGGTCGCCGCTCTGTGCTGCTTTGTCTATCTGAACACCGCCGGGATAGCAGAAGCCGAGAACTCTTGCTGCCTTGTCAAAGGCTTCGCCTGCGGCGTCGTCGTGGGTACGTCCGATAACGTGGAACTTGGTGTAGTCCTTTACTTCGATTATATGTGAATGTCCGCCGCTTGCAACAAGGCAGAGATAAGGCGGTTTCAGCGGCTCGTCGCTTTCGGCAGAGGCAAGATAGTTTGCGGCAATGTGTCCCGCAATATGATGCACGGGGATAAGGGGCTTGTCCGCTGCCATAGCAAGTCCCTTTGCAAAGCTTACGCCCACAAGCAGCGCACCGATAAGTCCGGGAGCATATGTTACGGCTATCGCATCAATGCCGTCAAGGTCTGTACCGGCATCGGACAAAGCCTTGTCAACAACGCCAAGTATATTTTCGCAATGACGTCTTGAAGCAAGCTCAGGAACGACGCCGCCGAATTTTTTATGTTCTTCTATCTGTGTTGAAACAACATTTGAGTGAATTTTCTTACCGTCCTCAATAACGGCTGCGGCAGTTTCGTCGCAGGAAGATTCAATTGCAAGTATCTTCATTTTCTGTTCCTTTCTTCAAAAAGTCAGTGTCATCAATATAGCATTTTCAGTCGGGTCGGAGTAAAAATTTTTACGCATACCCACATTTTTATATCCAAGCTCAGAGTAAAGTGCAATTGCTCCCAAGTTGCTCTCACGCACTTCAAGAGTGATGAATGAAGCGTTCGGCTTTACCATTTCATAAAGAGCGTTAAGAAGTGCTTTTGCGATACCCTTTCGCCTGTATTCGGGCAGAACGGCAACATTGCTTATACAGACCTCGTCAAGCACAGTTGAAGCTGTTACAAAGCCGCATATAACACCGTCCTGACGTGCGGCAAGGAATACAGAACCTTTTGCGGCAAATTCAGCCCTGAATGAATTTATGCTCCAAGGGTCGGGGATACATTCCTTTTCGATTTTTGCAAGAGCGTCAAGGTCAGCTTCGGAAACGTTAAAAATATCAGCCATTTTCGCTGCCGCCTTTCATTACCTCGTCACATATAGCTTTAAGGTCGTCCATTGAACTGAGATTGCCGCAGCGGTTTCTCAGCTCGGCGGCATTTGGCATACCTTTCAGATAAAAGGCACACTGACGACGAAGCTCACTCATAGCGGTGCGCAGACCCTTGTATTCAACAGCAAGCTCAGCCTGATGCATCATAGCTTCAAGACGTTTTTCAAGGGGCGGCTCGGGGAGAAGCTCACCTGTTTCGAGATAGTGCTTTATCTGACCGAAAAGCCAAGGCTTTCCGTAGCTTCCTCTGCCGACCATAACAAGGTCGCAGCCTGTGACACGGTACATTTCCGCAGCCGTTTCGGGAGAAGTGACGTCGCCGTTTCCGATAACGGGAATGCTGACAGCCTCCCTGACCTTGCGGATAACGTCCCAGTCAGCCTTGCCGTGGTACATCTGATTTTTTGTGCGGCCGTGAACGGCAACAGCGGAAGCACCCGCCTGCTCCATAAGAACGGCAAATTCCACAGCGTTTACATTTTCCTCGTCCCAGCCTTTGCGGATCTTCACGGTAACGGGAACATCGGAGTTTCTGACAGCCGCACGGACTATCTCCGCCGCAGTTTCGGGAGTTCGCATAAGAGCCGAACCGCTGCCGTTTCCTGCTATCTTAGGAACAGGGCAGCCCATATTGATGTCCAGTATATCGGGCTTGTATTTCATAAGCATAGCCGCAGCCTTTCCGACGAATTCTGGGTCGTCACCGAAGAGCTGCAAAGCGTAAGGACGTTCGGAATCAAGAACGGTGCAAAGCTCCTCGGTCTTTCTGTCGGAGTAGCAAAGACCCTTAGCGGAGATCATTTCCGAAACCATATAAGCCGCACCGTATTCCTTGCAAACAGCACGGTAAGCACGGTCAGCCACCGAAGCCATAGGCGCAAGAGCGGCAGTTTTTTCTATTTTAACATTGCCGATATAAATATGATCCATAAAAACCTTCTGAATATTATTTTAATAATATTTTTTTGCAGTAACAATTGTAGTAAAGTTTGTAGTAATTATTGTAGTAATAATTTATTATAACATAAAACGCAAAGAAATTAAACGTTTCACAAAATAAATTTTGCACGAAAATACCGTATATGCAGGCTGTTTCACTATATAAGGTGCTAAAATAACGTATAATACTAATAACCATTTAACCTATGGATAAAATACGATGGCTATAATACGCCCACTCTGCATCAAACTCCCTTGA